>Ga0214175_1000245_pt1 | contig 17058 bp, 16 predicted proteins | sample TroBogEpilimnion_17_FD_153013 | JGI IMG/M metagenome (GOLD analysis project Ga0214175, IMG submission 153013) | Freshwater microbial communities from Trout Bog Lake, WI - 09AUG2007 epilimnion | ecosystem: Environmental > Aquatic > Freshwater > Lake > Epilimnion/Euphotic zone | place: Trout Bog...
TTTTCCCCGACATTTTAATTGTTGAATTATTCTTTCGATTTCATCTTCAGTCTTTAAATTTAAATTGGAATCTGACAACCTTAATTTCATTTGTTTCAAAAAAAATGAGTTTTTATTCATAATTATTTCTAATATTTTATATCCAATTATAATAGTTCCAATATTAATTAGAAAAGAATAAGAAAATAAATTCTTTTTTATTTTCAATACATGTAAATTTCACTATAATATAAAATTATATTCTACCAATAAATATTTATCCTAACAAATTTTATGTTAAAATCTTTTTTTCAACGATTCTTCCAATTCATTCAAAATTTATTATCCTTCGTTTGGTTATTTTGTCGAAAAGTATTAAATTTTCTTATTGTTTTAATTCTATTTATTAAAAACACTCTGGATAATTTTAATGCAGTTTTTCCAAGAACAATGGAGAAAATACAGATTACCTTTGTTTTTGGGTTTGCCTTACTAGATCTTATATTTTCTGTTTTATTAAATGTTTATTCTTTTGGCTACTATCCTGAAATGTTAATGCCAGTATTTCCTTATATTGAATCACTTTTTTTATCACCTTTTTTCTATTTTTGGGCTAGTCCTGAAAAAGTATTTTTTCTTTCTTTTTTAGTTATTGAATTAATGATTGCTCGATCTGTTTTTCGTTTATCCAAATTTGTTAAATATTATATTCTTTTAATTTTTGCTCTTTTAATGATTCAAGGACTATCAGTAAGTTATTGGGATTTAATTTTTAACCGAGAAATTACACATAAAATGTCAAAATGGGCATTAGATCAAGCGATTGTAATTTATACAGATAAACAATTAGCAATCTTTTTCTTTTTTATCACTTTTATTTGTTTTATTATTTTATACGCGTATTTATATGTTTGGGCAATGTGTGGCAAAATTGCACCTATTCCATACACTGAATGGCTAACTGATTCGATTGCTTTTTGGTTGAAAATAAAAACACCAACAATGCCGTTCGGAACAAGAAAAAAAGAAAACAAAAAAGAAAAAACTGTTGAGGAAGAAGATTTTCTTGATGATTTAACAGATTCAGAAAAAGATTTAAATGATATAGAAGAATTAGATAAAAAAAATAAAGATGATGATTTATTTGATGATTAGTATTTAATCATCTGATTATTAATTTAAAATTTTAATTTTTTCAATTCTTAATTGAATTGAAAAAATTAAAATTCTTCAGGAAGAATATTAAGTACATTTAAAGAAGTATATTGAAGTTTCCCATTTTCTAGTGCAAATAATGTATGATCACGACCACATCCAACATTTCGACCAGCTTTAAATTTTGTTCCTCGTTGACGTACCAAAATAAATCCTTTTTCTACATGTTCATTTCCAATTCGTTTTATTCCTAAACGTTTAGATTGAGAATCTCGTGTGTTACGAGTACTTCCCGCTCCCATTTTATGTGCCATAATTCAATACTCTTTCTTCTTTAATTTTCTTCAATTTGAATACGAGTATATGGTTGACGATGACCACGTACACGTGTATATTTTTTTTTTGGCTTTGTTTTTAAAACAAGAATCTTTTTTCCTTTTACTTGTTGTATAATTTTAGCTGGAATTTGTATTTTTGGTAAAAAAGGGAATCCAAGTTGAATTTGATCTTTTTTACGAAAAAATAAGATTTTATTGATTAATAAAAAATCACCAAGAATCGTTTTAGTAATAAAATCAAGATCATACCATTCTCCCGGTTTCATTAACCATTGTTTTCCTGACGTTTGAGTAACTGCATATTTCATAATTTTGTTATTTTTATTAAAATGTTCTCTTTATGAATGAAAATTTATTTACATTTCGTTATTTATTTTTCGTATTCTGAAATTAATTTTCATTTCAAACAAACACTATAATAGATAAAACACATAAAAAAAACAAATTTTTTCATTTGTTTTTTGCAAACAAAGAGATATTTTTATAAAAAGCTCTAATATTTTCTATATTTCAAATGGAATTGAATTAAAATAAAAAGAATTAACGATTATGTATTATTATCTTATTTTATCGCAAGATGAATTTTTAGAAAATCAAGTAATTGAAGAATTGTTTCGAGAACGAATGACATACTTAATAAATGAAAATAAAGCTATTGATTTTTGGATAGTAATGTCACCTACATTTTTACAAAAAGAACATTTGAAGAATCGGATAATTTCAACTCAGTTTTTTAAACAAAATGATCAATTATTTGTAAAAAATAAATGTTATTGTACTATGATTTTATCTACAAGTATTCACTACATAAATTGGTTAAAATTACGTTTAGGATATTTTGAGCATTTTCAAGAATTATTTATTGAATCAAAAAATCCATATAAATCAAATGGATTATTTGGTGCATTAGAAGAAAATGCAATTGAAAACCAAAATTTCTTTTTATCTGAAAAACCAATATTACACCCTAGAATTCGTTTAAAAGAGTTAAAAAATCTAATAGAATCAAGAATATAAGAAAAAATATTAATCATAACTTCAATCAAATTGTTGATTATTTTTTCAACAATTTGATTGAATCTTTAAAATTGTTTTAACTTGCAGAAGGAATACTTTTTTTAATTAAGAAAAAAACATTATAAATTGCCCAAGAAGCTGCTAAAATAACAGGAAAAAATGTGAAAATAATTTTCATATCGATTGAGTTAAAATTAACTGGTAATAAATCATATTGTTTATTATAAGGAATAATTTAATTAAAAATTTTTCCTTGACATTTTCTTTAATATTGATTATATATTTATTTATTTAGAAAAAATGAGAAAAACAAATAAGCAGATATGGCGTAATTGGTAGCCGCGCTAGACTTAGAATCTAGTGAAAAATTTCGTGAGAGTTCGAGTCTCTCTATCTGCATTTAGAACGAATGAATTATATACGAGAAACGGTGAATTGGCGCTCGTATGGTCAACAAAATCCCCTGATGGAGTATAATCTGGAGGCAGTGAATTCTTTTCAAATTCTGCTTTACCAAATTCAATTATCTGTGTTATATTATTTTTCGTATTTTCCAATGTTGGAATCAAAAAGATTATGACAAAACACACATTAAACGGTTCACGCAGAAAAGTGATTCAAACTTCTGGCTTTCGAGCACGATTAAAAACAAAAAGCGGTCGAAAAGTGTTACAAAATCGTCGACGTAAAGGACGTTGGAAACTTGCACTGTCCTAACTCCTATCGCACTGTAGATCCAATTGATTGTCCATTCATTTTCAGCGTAATTTCTTTCTTCTATGAAATTTTTTTCAATACAAAAATCCTTTCAGTTTCTCACCGGTGTTCCCTTTGCCATATTTGTATTACTTGTGCTTGCACTTGCAAGTTCAATAGGATCCGTCATTGAACAAGAGGAAACACTTTCTTTCTATCAACAAAACTATCCAATATTTCGTCCGATTTTCGGAATTCTTACCTGGAAAGTAATTGTTCAGTTTGGATTGGATCATGTGTATCGAACAGGCTGGTTTTTTGCTCTTTTAGGTTTCTTAGTTGTGAGCTTAATCAGTTGTACGTTGACAAGACAACTTCCAATTTTTTCGAATTCGAAAGAATCTTTCTTTCGAAAAAAAAAAAATTCTTTCGTCCAGTTACCTTTTTCGATTCGAATTCCGACTTTGTATTATTTCAAAGAAACCATTCTAACCCAACTTCAAGAGAATCATTTTTATGTGTATCAAAAAGGGAATTGTGTTTATGGTTATAAAGGATTAATTGGACGAATCAGTCCAATTTTTGTTCATTTTAGTTTAATTGTGGTTTTATTTGGATCCTTTCTTAGTGCTTTGAATAACTTGAAAGCTCAAGAAATGTTGCCAAAAGGAGAAGTTTTTCACATTCAAAATCCAATTCAAATTGGTGGATTGACCAATCTTCCCAATCTTTCGGCCAGAGTCAATGACTTTTGGGTGGAATATGAGAAAACTCGCATCCATCAATTTTATTCAAATGTATCCATTTTGGATCCGTATGGAAATGAACTCCATACACAAACGATTTCAGTGAATCATCCATTACGATACAAATCAATTGATTTGTATCAAAGTGATTGGAACTTACTCGGAATTCGATTTCAACAAATTCCGAATTCCATAATTTATGAATCCCCACTTTTTCCATTGGAACAAACATCGAAATCTTGGATTACTTGGATTACAACACCGCAACAAACATTCACTCTTCTTTTCGATCAATTCCAAAATACGTATCTGATTTATGATGCAAATGGAAACTTTTTAGATTTCAGTCAAGTCGGGGAATCAACTCTTTTTGACTTCTCTGTTCTCGATCTTTTACCATCGACTGGTTTACAAATGAAATATGATCCGAATATTTGGATGATTTATTTGGGTTTTGGAATTCTAATGATCACCGCCTGTCTTAGTTATTTAGCCTACACTCAAATTTGGGTCTGTCATGAAACCACCCATTCTTGGATTGGAAGCTCTACCAACCGAGGCAAACTCAAACTCGAAATTGAATTTGAAAATTTTATTCGAGCTCTAGAAATCAAAGTGTTACACACTCGATTTGCTTTGAAGAAAGAAATCTGATAGAATAAAAGAACAGTGGCAAGATCACAGTAGCTACTATTCCCTAGTAGCTCAGTGGTAGAGCTGTCGGCTGTTAACCGACCGGTCGTGGGTTCGAATCCAACCTGGGGAGTTGTTCGCTTAAACAACAACGGAAGGGAGGATACTTCCTTTCGTTGATCAAAAAAAATAAATTTTATTTATAAAAATATGAAAAAAAAATTATTCGGGCTTCTAGATAAATTAAAGCTTAAATTTGTAAAACGTGTAGGGGTAGCGCTAATTTTTTTTTTTGGAATTAAAACTAAAATAGTTCTTGCAAGTGGATCGAAATTGAAATTCAAAGAGAATTCAAAAAGTACTCTGCAGGTTGAGGAGGTGAAAAATATACAACAAAAAGAAAATATTCCGTGGAGTCAGGGGAAAGGTTTGCCGTTTAAAATTGGAGTTGTCGATCCAGAAATGATAAATGTTTTAGAATTAGAAAAGTTATTAGCTTACTTAAGCTCAAATCTGAAAATGTTGAGCAATATTCCAGTTCCTAAAATCGTGGATCAGAAGAAATTACTTTTGTATCGCTCTGGGTCAGATTCGAATGAAAAATTCAATTTCCAAAAAATACCGACAAACACAAATAGTTTGGAGGAAAAGGAAAAACTAAAAGAAGAATGTGATTTAATAAGCTTCTTCCTGCATCTTATCTCAGTTGTCGTTCTTTTACGTAAAAGACGGCCGTTTTTATTCGGGATGGTATGTATCATGTTAATTTCCTTAACATTAATTTCGTTAGGATATTATTCACCCCTTTTTTTTGTGACCCAAGCAAAGTTTCAACGGGAAGAATTAAAACCGATTCTAAATAAAAAAGACTTTTTATCCAAATTGGAAAAAATAAAAGAATCTGCAAGAGGGAAAATACAAAAAGACCCTGCAATTTTAAAACGGGATATCGAAGTTACGGAAAAGCAAATCCAAAACATGGAAAGAAGAAAAAGAAATGTAGAAAAAAAATTAAAAAAGCAACAAATGGAAAAAAAATCCATTGAAGAGAGATTAAAAAAACAAAAGAAATAAATTTATATTGTAATCAAAGCGTGCATTGACAATGCACTCGATTTGATTGAAAAATTGAATTTATAATAGTAGGGGAGAGAATCGAAAATAGAAACAAAAAAAAACTCGATTCAAATGAAAACAAAAACGAATGAAAATCATCGACTATGAGCTACCAATCTTTGCGTGTTTTTTCTTATTTGTTGCCATGATTTTGTTTTGGTTAAGTTTAGCATTTCCAAAACAAACACGGCTTGTTGAAATAAGTCAAAGCTTAGTTTTCACCAGTAATGTCTTTTTTGCTTCGACTTTATTTCTTCGCTGGATGACTCAACATTATTTTCCTTTAAGTAATTTGTATGAATCTTTGATTTTTTTAAGTTGGTCAATTTCCAGTATTCATTTACTTTTAGAAAGGCAAACCAAAAGCCGTTTAATTGGGGCTTTAGTCACGCCCGTTACGTTTTTTGTCGCAGGCTTTTCTAGTTTCACTTTACCAATTGATATGCAGAAGGCTTTACCTTTGGTTCCTTCCTTACAATCAAACTGGTTAATGATGCATGTTACTATGATGATGATTAGTTATGCCACATTAATTCTTGGTTCTTTATTGTGTATTTTATATCTTGTCTTTTCTTCTTTGAAAGCAAAACAAAAGTTGAATCTTCCTGCCTTGTCCCAAACCACACTTCCTTTGGAAGTTGTAACCGTTCGTCCCGAGAAAAAAGCACTCTTAGAACTTTTGGATCTTTGGAGTTATCGTGTGATTGGATTAGGTTTTCCTTTTTTGACGATTGGAATTATTTCGGGAGCTGTCTGGGCAAATGAAGCCTGGGGTTCCTATTGGAGTTGGGATCCAAAAGAAACATGGGCATTGATTACGTGGTTTGTTTTCGCGATCTATTTACATTCTCGTTTGTTAAAAGGGTGGCAAGGTACGCAGGCGGCTTTTGTAGGTTCCTGTGGCTTTTTTGTCATATGGATCTGCTATTTAGGAGTCAATTTTTTAGGAAAAGGATTACATAGTTATGGTTGGGTATTTAATTAAAATAGCTTTTGTAAAAGAACTTTTGCTTCAATGAGAAAAAGATTCTCTTTTTTCTTTGTTATAATAAGAGTATGAAAGAAATAAATGGAGAAAGAATTGATGAGTCATACAGTAAAAATTTATGATACTTGCATTGGATGTACTCAATGTGTTCGTGCTTGTCCAACCGATGTTTTAGAAATGGTAATTTGGGAAGATTGCCGAGCTGGACAAATTGCTTCGGCTCCTCGCACGGAAGATTGCGTCGGATGTAAACGATGTGAAAGTGCTTGTCCAACCGATTTTTTAAGTGTACGCGTATATTTAGGGGGAGAAACAACGCGTAGTATGGGTCTAGCTTATTAACGAATTTTAAAAAGAAAATGCTGTGGCATATCGCCATGGCATTTTTAACCTTCCTTACCTTCCTCTTATTGGTTGAAAAGACCATCAGAAAGATTGAACTATGAAAATACCAACGCCCCACTGAAACAAACCTCTCCCTGAAATCAATTTCCTATAAAAAAAGAACATAGAAATTGTGTCCAGATGATGTTCTCGATAATAAACCCATTTTGTAATGATTTCGTACTTTTCACGAAGGAATTTCACATGGGGATTTGAACAAGCGAATTGTTTTCCTTAAAGAAATTGAAAAGAAAAAAGAATATCGGTTGTATCAACTTTTTCTAAATGCCCTCTCAAAACCGTCACTTTCTTTTTAAACTGTAATCATTCTTTGTATACTATTTTATACAAAGTGCAAAGGATTGACAGGAAAAAGAGCTCTTGTAACGATACCTACAATTATTTAAGGACAAAAAGAATAGCGAAGCTACCTAAAAGGTAGTTACAAGTCAGGGGGTTGTTTTCTGACTTTGTTTTTCAAATATTCATACAACTCCCGCTTCGTTGAATCTACAAAATCCAAATCCTGTTGTGAATTTATATCTTTCCCAACAGTTCGTCGTAGTTTTTCTAAATCCAATAGGAACTCGCGTTCTTGAACCATTTTAAGTAGATCTTCTTCCATGCCGTGTAATTTAACGTAACGATCCAATTGCTGTGTCTTTAAAAATAAAGAATTCGCTTGAGGATTGGGCTCAACGATTGTATCTTTTACTTTATTCAAAGGCGCTGGCTGGTTTTTCGCAACTGTAGGTTTCGTTACTTTTACTTTTAGGCATGAGTTTACTGAATAAAAGTTAACGGGACCATAGTATAATAAAACACATACAAATAGGACAAAGAAAAAAGTGTAGAGACCTATTATGACATTTGGATGATTTGTCTTAAAATTGGCTAATAAGGTCATTATTAATCCAAACCGGTTGACCTTTTCATTTTTTTGATTCTCATACTCCTGGTTTAATCCATTTTGAGCTTGAAAATGCATACTTTTATTCTCATCAGGAATGAATGCATATTCGCCAGATCTATATTTCAAAATAGATGACAAATTTCCATTCAAGGGCAAAGCCCTTCTAAAATTAGAAGTCAATATAACATCTTCAATTGTTTGTTGTAAAAATAATATTTTTATAACCAACTCGGAATTTTTTTCTAAATCTTTCTGTTCCAAAGATTTCAGGCCTAAAATTTGGCCTTTTTTTTTTCGTTTTACTCCAAGACTTTTAGTCGTTCCTTTTTCATTTTTTTGGTTAGAATTCGAAATTGTATAAGTTACAGTTTCGATTTCTTTTTTTTTAATTCTCGATTTTGCATTACTTCTCATTGGCAACAATAAATTAGTAATAAAAAAAAGAGAACAAAAAAAATTTTTCAAAGCCTTTTTGTCAGTTTTCATACTTAAATTTAATAATTTAATTTCGACATTCAAAAATTTATTTTTGAATGTCGAAACAGTTTTATAATTATTTTATATTATTCGAATATGTAAATTCCAAAGAATTATCCAACAATTACCGGAGCAGTTGTGGCTAAGTCTAATGGGAAGTTATGAGCATTACGTTCATGCATAACTTCAATACCTAAATTTGAACGATTTAAAATATCCGCCCAAGTATTAATTACACGGCCTTGGCTATCAACGATCGATTGGTTGAAATTAAATCCGTTTAAGTTAAATGCCATTGTTGAAATTCCTAAAGCAGTTAACCAAATTCCGACAACTGGCCAAGCAGCTAAGAAGAAATGTAAAGAACGAGAATTGTTAAAACTTGCATATTGGAAAATTAAACGTCCAAAGTAACCATGAGCAGCTACGATGTTGTATGTTTCTTCTTCTTGTCCAAATTTATAACCATAATTCGTTGATTCTCCTTCCGCTGTTTCTCGAATTAAAGATGAAGTTACTAAAGAACCATGCATAGCAGAAAATAAAGATCCACCAAATACACCAGCTACACCAGCCATATGGAAAGGATGCATTAAGATGTTATGTTCTGCTTGGAAAACTAACATGAAGTTAAATGTTCCAGAAATACCTAAAGGCATACCATCTGAGAATGAACCTTGTCCAATTGGATAGATTAAAAATACTGCCGTTGCCGCAGCTACAGGAGCTGAGAAAGCAACAAAAATCCAAGGACGCATACCAAGACGGAAACTTAATTCCCACTCACGCCCCATCCAACAAGCAACACCAGTTAAGAAATGTAATACAATTAATTGGTAAGGACCACCATTGTATAACCATTCATCAACAGATGCAGCTTCCCAAATTGGATAGAAATGTACACCGATAGCATTCGAACTAGGAATAATCGCACCAGTAATGATGTTATTTCCATACATTAACGAACCAGCTACTGGTTCACGAATACCATCAATATCCACTGGTGGTGCTGCGATAAAACCAATAATAAAACAAGTAGTTGCAGTTAATAATGTAGGAATCATTACTACACCGAACCAACCAATATATAAACGGTTTTCTAAACTTGTAATCCAAGAACAAAAACGTTCCCAAACATTCAGGCTTTCATATCTTTCTAAAGTTGCTGTCATAGTCGTCCCCTCTTCCAATAGAAATAAAAATGGAAAAAAAAAAGCAAAATACCAAGCAAAACGAAAGAATTTTAATTCTTTCATTGCTCCTCCAAGAATTTCGTTACGTAACCCTGACAGAAATGACTATCTGGACATGTTGACTTAGACAAGTCAACACACATTTTTATGAATAAAGCCTGTTTGTAAGGGGTATAGCTTCAGAAATATATGATTAAAACCAATCAAAATATGAAAGAAAATCCCCCAATTTCCTTTCATATTGATCAGGTTCAGTTACAAGCTTTTCAGACCCATCTTGTTGATTCAAAATCCTTTTTTTTTAATGATGAGTTATCTTTCATTGTACGTAATAATTCACCCTTTTATGCTTCCATTTTTGATTTAATGATTCAGATCAATGGTTATCAAAATATTGATCAATTTCGCATCTTATCGTTCAATTTTTCACATTCAGATTCTATCGGTTCTAATTTTCAAAACACCACTTCTTTTACAGATTTTAAGATCAAAATGATTCTCTTAATAGAACTTCTTCAGTCGTCTTTTCAAGATTTCACTTTTAAAAAGATTGAAATCTCTTTGGATATCAATCAAAAAATCTTTTTTAAACATTCACGCATTCAAACCCAGTTTTTTAAAAAATTCGAACTTGCTACCATACGCCTTTTTAAAGATCTTGGATATACTTTCATTTCTACCACTATTCATAAAGGTGTTCACACACTTGATGGCAATTCTTCTTTAATTGAACAGATTGGCTTTAATGACAATATTAAATCTATTTCTATACGGGGAGGGCATCTTCATAATATTGTTTTTACTTTTTGTGTTTATGACAAAAGGTTTAAACATCAATCCTTTTCTTCCGATAGGAATCTATCTCAGTGGAGATTTGAAATTACCATTCACCCCAAGCAAATGAAGCGTTTTTTTCAGCATTTTAAACCCACATCACATTTCTTTGATGTTGTACAACAATTTTGTACTCATTTTAGAATGTGTGATAAATATTATAATAATCATGGCATTAATGTTCTTCTTCAAGCCATTCAGAATGCCTTACAACATGCACAATTTTAATGAAGAATGTACTTGTAAATCAATCACACTAGTAGACTTCAGGTGTTGTATTTAAACACTGGCACAAATTGTAATTCAAAACCATTCTCCAAGGGTTGGGCATCAGACTTTTGTGTATTTCAAATGAAATCAAATGAATTTGAGACTTATGCCTTGGAATTGTTAGCTTATTACGTTCATTACGTAATTTACGTAATTTATTTTACGTAAATTATTATGAGGTTCTCACCTCTTCTTACGTTACGTTATGTAATTTACGTAAATTACTAGGAGGGGTGGTTTGTAGGTTGTTCTTACGCGGTTCAAACCTCTTCCCAAGGGTTGGGCTATTCGCCCATTGAGGTTCTCACCTTTTCTTAGGTTTTTACGTTGTTATGGAGTTCTGGGGTGTAGTTCTCCGGCGATATTTAAGTCGCCAAAATAACACATCTTTTTTTTTCACACTTCGTTTTATATAATACGATTTCTTAAAATTTTTAAGACAAAAAGTCTCCCAACAGCGGAGAATTTTGGGGGGGATTTTGCAAAGAAAATTAGAAAAAAAGAGAAGAAAAATTAGAAAAAAAGAAAAGATTAGTTTGACAAAAATAAAAAGATTTGTTTTGTCTATTATAAATTCTTTTTATTTTTCAAACTTAATATTATTATTATTATATAGAATTTATGACCAGATATCGCATCAAAGAACAAGAAATTGCACGAAATGATACTCCGGACCTTTTAGTAGCGATACGTGCTCAAATTGAGACAGCACGACTTCTTATCGAGGCTGAAAAAGATCCAGCTGAAAAAAAAGATCTAGAAAATTATATGAGTGATCTCAAACTCAAACGTGATCAAATCTTACAAACTTTAAAAAATTCACGCATTGCCAATTTTAAAGCTCAAACCGATCTTCTCTTAGACGAGTTAAGTACGAAGGATTATTTGACCAATCTTGAAAAAGCTTTAAGAATTAAACCGGTTGAAGTCTCTAAAATGACTTTTGTTACTAAATCTGTCAGAAAAAGACGTTCCAAATTAATACCCAATAGAATTAACTTTATTGATACTAATAAGTAGTTATAAGTAGAAATAGGATAGTATTTATCTAGAATAGCACAGGTTTTTAATAGAATAGCACAATATTTAACACACTCTTTATTATGACAAGTCATATATGTGGGTTATGTAAAACCCTTTCAAAAGAACAACAAACCCAAGTCTTATGTTCCTTAATCTGCATGAATACAGAAACTTTTCTCTCAACATGGATTTTTTTTATTTTGTTAACAATTGTTAGCAAAGAAATTATTAAACAAATTCTTCCAAAAACAATGAATCTTGTTAAGTATATAAAAGAGAATTATTTTGAAAATGGAATACCAAAAAAGAGAGGTAATAACATAATATAAATGTTATTGCCAAAACAGAAGATTGGCAAGAGAAAAAAAAGAAAATTTTTTTTTTTAAAACAAAAAACGAACAGAATTAACTGTTCCTTGTGCTTTTTTTAACAAAAAATGAAGCACGAACATCTTCTTCTTGCTTTGGACCAAAAAGAGAGCCATTTATTGGCTGTTCTCTTTCTTTGGATACTAATTGGAATGTTAAATGCAATTTAGCAATAAAAAACAAAATGATTGTATATTTTTTATGACAATCCCACCAATAGGACGACGATGTTTTTTTATTATTTCCATAGATTTTTCTTCCTCTTATTAGAAGAAAAAATGGGAAAAAAAACCGAAATACCAACGAAAGAAAAGTATAAAATGAAAAATTCTGGCATTGTGCTATTTTCCCAAGAGACTACTCGCTCAGTATCTTCGCCGCAATAGCGTTTCACAATTCTGTTCGGAATGGAAGAATGTGGTTCCACTACGCTAAAAACACCCGAATTAACAAAGAAAAAATTGCTTAAGAATATGGTTTGTTAGTAGATCTAGGCTAAATATATTACTATACGTACACCGGATCCCTATTAAGCGGCTCGTCTTGCCACAACCTAAGAGCACTCATCTTGAGGACGGCTTCCCACTTAGATGCCTTCAGCGGTTATCCTAACTATACATAGCTACCCAGCGTGTACCGATGGCACGATAACTGGTACACTAGAGGTATATCTTTCTCGGTCCTCTCGTACTAGAGAAAGGTCACTCTCAATACTCCAACGCCCACGCCGGATATGGACCGAACTGTCTCGCGACGTTCTGAACCCAGCTCACGTACCGCTTTAATGGGCGAACAGCCCAACCCTTGGAACGTACTACCGCTCCAGGATGCGATGAGCCGACATCGAGGTGCCAAACCTCCCCGTCGATAGGAACTCTTGGGGGAGATCAGCCTGTTATCCCTAGAGTAACTTTTATCCGTTGAGTGACGCCCTTTCCACACAGCAGCGTCAGATCACTAAGACCGACTTTCGTCTCTGTTCGACTTGTGGGTCTCACAGTTAAGCTTCCTTTTGCCTTTACACTCTAAGATCGATTTCTGACCGATCGGAGGAAACCTTTGTACGCCTACGTTACCTTTTAGTAGGCGACCGCCCCAGTCAAACTGCCCACCTGAAACTGTCTTTCCCTCGGCTAACGAGAAGAAGTTAGAATTTTAATTGAATCAGAGTGGTATCTCACGAATGACTCCCCCCTCCCCGAAAGAAGGGGTTCTCTGTCTCCCACCTATTCTGCGCAGATCCAATCGAAATCCAATTTCAGGCTACAGTAAAGCTTCATAGGGTCTTACTGTCCAGGCGCAGGTAGGCCGCATCTTCACAGCCAGTTCTATTTCGCCGAGTCCCTCCTTGAGACAGCTTCCAAATCATTACGCCATTCGTGCGGGCCAAAACTTACTTGGCAAGGAATTTCGCTACCTTAGGACCGTTATAGTTACGGCCGCCGTTCACCGGGGCTTCAGTTACCAGCTTTGCTTGCGCTAACCGACTTCTTTAACCTTCCGGCACTGGGCAGGCGTCAGCCCCCATACGTCGTGTTACCACTTAGCGGAGACCTGTGTTTTTGCTAAACAGTTGCTTGGAACTTGATATTGCAGCCGAATAGGCACTCTTTCTTCCGAAGTTACAGAGTTATTTTGCCGAGTTCCTTAAGGAGGGTTCTCCCGCGCTCCTTGGTATTCTCTACCTACCTACCTGTGTCGGTTTCAGGTACAGGTAATTTGGACTTAAGGCCTAGCGAGCTTTTCTTGGAAGTATGACATCAACTACTTAGATTTTTCAATCGTGTATTCATTTCTCCGCTCCGATTCTTTTCACGAATCTTCATCACCTCGATAATTTCAACCAGTAACCAATCTCTGGCTAGTATAGCCTGCTTCGTCCCTCGATACCAGTCCAAATTAGTATGGGAATGTTTACCCATTGTCCATCGACTACGCTTTTCAGCCTCACCTTAGGACCTGACTCACCCTTCGCGGACGAACCTTCCGAAGGAAACCTTAGGTTTTCGGAGCATTGGATTCTCACCAATGTTTTCGCTACTCAATCCGACATTCTCACTTCTGCTTCGTCCATACCCGTTTTCACTAATACTTCACTCTACCGCAGAACGCTCCCCTACCGAGAATCGATCTTAAAACAAAGATTACAATTCTCTCACAGCTTCGGCAAGTTGCTTGAGTCCCGTAAGTTTTCGGCGCAGAATTGCTAGACCAGTAAGCTATTACGCACTTTTTAAAGGATTGCTGCTTCTAAGCAAACCTCCTGGTTGTCCAAGCCTTTCCACTTCCTTTATCACTTAGCAACTATTTTGGGGCCTTAGCTGGTGATCTGGGCTGTTTCCCTCTTGACTATGAAGCTTATCCCCCATAGTCTTACTGGTGAACCTCACATGTAGTATTCAGAGTTTGCCTCGATTTGGTACCGAATTACCAGCCCGCACCGAAACAGTGCTTTACCCCTACAGTTCAATAGTCACCGCTGCACCTCAATACATTTCGGGGAGAACCAGCTAGCTCCGGTTTCGATTGGCATTTCACCCCTAACCACAACTCATCCGCTGATTTTTCAACATCAGTCGGTTCGAACCTCCATTTAGTTTTACCTAAGTTTCATTCTGGCCATGGTTAGATCAACCGGGTTCGGGTCTATCACTAGGGACGAACGCTCTATTCAAGCTCGCTTTCACTCTGGCTCCACTCTCTCGAGTTTAACCTGCCACTAACGATAAGTCGCCGGAACATTCTTCAACAGGCACGAAGTCAAACGCTCAGTCGTTCTCCTTCTGTTTGTAAGCTTGCAATTTCACGTTCTATTTCACTCCCCTCCCGGGGTTCTTTTCACCTTTCCCTCGCGGTACTATACGCTATCGGACATCCAGGAATATTTAGCCTTACGAGGTGGTCCTCGCAGATTCACACGGGATTCCACGTGCCCCATGCTACTCGGGAAAAAAACTTCCATACCTTTCGTTAGAAGATTCGGTTACAAGACTATCACTTTCTTTGGTAGAATTTTCCAATTCCTTTCACCTCCTTTCTATCCACCTAAATTAAATTATAGGTGGTGTCCTAGTCTCTACTAGAAATCCGGCTTGCTAAAGGCCTCACTGATTTCGTTTTTTCTCCCCAATCGAGAAATTATAATCTTCTCGATCCTTCAACCCTTTTTTCTATATCTTTTCAGCTTGCGGCTTCCTACTCCTTTCAGAGAAGTCAGAGAAAAAAGTTTAGGCTGTTCCCATTTCGTTCGCCACTACTCCGGGAATCGTTTTTACTTTCTGTTCCTCTAGGTACTAAGATGTTTCAATTCCCTAGGTTCGTTCTTTTTTACTTTGAAGTAAAAAAGTGAAAGAGTTTCCTCATTCGGACACTTTCGGATCAACGCTTACTTCCAACTCCCCGAAACGTTTCGCCGGTAGCCACGTCCTTCTTCACTTCTGGATACCAAGGGATCCTTTACAAGCTCTTTTTTTCTTAAGCAAGATTACCATGTATTTTTACAATGGAACACATGGGAAAACCAGAATCAAAAATAAAATGGTTTGGAGGAAAGGGGACTCGAACCCCTGACATCTGCCTTGCAAAGGCAGCGCTCTACCAACTGAGCTATACCCCCACCCCAACAGATATTTGAATTTGGAGGATGGGGGTATTATGGGCCATCCAAGATTTGAACCTGGGACCTCACCCTTATCAGGGGTGCACTCTAACCAACTGAGCTAATAGCCCATTTTTTTTTATTTGAAAATCATTTTCGTTAGGAGGTAATCCAGCCGCACCTTCCAGTACGGCTACCTTGTTACGACTTCACCCCAGTCACCAATTCTACCTTCGATACTTCCCTCCAAAAAAATGGTTAAGATAATAGCTTCGGGTATAACCAGCTTCCATGGTGTGACGGGCGGTGTGTACAAGGCCCGGGAACGGATTCACCGCAGTATAGCTGACCTGCGATTACTAGCGATTCCACCTTCATGTAGGCGAGTTGCAGCCTACAATCTGAACTAGGGATACGTTTCGAGATTAGCTCGTTTTCGCAAACTGGCGACTTTTTGTCGTATCCATTGTAGTACGTGTGTAGCCCAGGACGTAAGGGGCATGATGACTTGACGTCATCCTCACCTTCCTCCGATTTATAATCGGCAGTCTTTCTAGAATGCAAAAAGCCAACTAGAAACAAGGGTTGCGCTCGTTGCGGGACTTAACCCAACATCTCACGACACGAGCTGACGACAGCCATGCACCACCTGTGTAAGAGGCCATAGCACATTTTCTTTTCGGAAAACTTCTCTTCATGTCAAGTCCTGGTAAGGTTCTTCGTGTTGCATCGAATTAAACCACATACTCCACCGCTTGTGCGGGCCCCCGTCAATTCCTTTGAGTTTCACTCTTGCGAGCATACTTCCCAGGCGGGACACTTAACGCGTTAGCTACGACACTGCTGATTCAGTGAATCAACAACATCTAGTGTCCATCGTTTACAGCTAGGACTACCAGGGTATCTAATCCTGTTTGCTCCCCTAGCTTTCGTCTCTGAGTGTCAGTCATGGCCCAGTAGAATGCCTTCGCTTTTGGTGTTCTTTCCAATCTCTACGCATTTCACCGCTCCACTGGAAATTCCTTCTACCTCTACCAGACTCAAGATCAATAGTTTCTTTTGCAGATTTCGGGTTAAGCCCAAACATTTAACAAAAGACTTAAAAATCCACCTGCAGACGCTTTACGCCCAATAATTCCGGATAACACTTGCATCCCCTGTATTACCGCGGCTGCTGGCACAGAAGTTAGCCGATGCTTATTCCTCAAGTAACGTCAGATCTTCCTCCTTGAGAAAAGAAGTTTACAACCCGTAGGCCTTCATCCCTCACGCGGTATTGCTCTGTCAGGCTTTCGCCCATTGCAGAAAATTCCTCACTGCTGCCTCCCG
>Ga0214175_1000246_pt1 | contig 17055 bp, 20 predicted proteins | sample TroBogEpilimnion_17_FD_153013 | JGI IMG/M metagenome (GOLD analysis project Ga0214175, IMG submission 153013) | Freshwater microbial communities from Trout Bog Lake, WI - 09AUG2007 epilimnion | ecosystem: Environmental > Aquatic > Freshwater > Lake > Epilimnion/Euphotic zone | place: Trout Bog...
CCACTATCAACTCCGCAGGGGTTTTCTTCCCCACTAGGAGATCCGATGCCTTCCAAGCGGGCGCAGAGGCGGTTGTGAGCGGTTTAGCGGGCGTGGTCGTAGTGCTTTGATGGATAGCCATTCCGCCAGCCCCTAAAACTGTCGTAGCGGCGGTTCCGATGGCAAGCGGCTTGTTCGTTCCAATGGAAGATGTTGGCTTGAGCGGAGTTTCATACTCAGGGCGGATTATTGCCAAGACATAAAGATAAGGGCGATGGCGGAGATAAACCCCACCCCCATTTGCTTGAGAAGCCGAAAGAGCGTGATCCGGCGAGGTATTTCCACCGATCGTTGTAATGCCATCCCGCGAAGCCGCGACGAGGATCTCAACGTGATCAGCGATTCCATTTCCGCTAAACGAATAGAAAACTAGATCCCCCGGCTGACCTGCATATTTATCGACTACGGCTTTCTTCTGTTGGAACCACGCCAACCCTGTTGGGCAATATGCGAAGCCTTTAGGGGTTTGTGCGGCAACAAGATGGGAGAGATCATTTTGTGCGAATACCCACGAAACGAACATCGCACAATACGGTTCGTGATTCATTCCGTACCACAGACCATAAGGTGAGTCGTTATTTTCGCCCTCTACGAACCCGACCTGCTTCTGAGCAGTTGTAACGATATCTAACGCATTAGCCACGATGAACGACCTTAAAGAGAATCAGAAAGGTGGACAAGATAAAGGCGATATGCAGAAAATCTGCCTTACGATTCATCTCTCCCCCTAAATAAAAATAGCCCCGACCCCTTGAGATCGAGGCTATCTAATTTTACTACTTAGTTTCTTCGGCCTTTACGACCTTGTTTGCATCTGCTAGAGCCGCATCGACTACCGCAGTTACGACCGGAGCAGGTGCGCCAGTATCAGCCACGATGGTATTGACAAGCGACTTAGGATTAACACGCGCCAAGATAGGAGCGAGCAATCCGCCTACGAGAGCCTCAATAGCGATCTTCTTAACCGCATCGTGAGGGTTGATCTGATACGAAGCATATCCAGCGGCAACAATTCCGTATGCGTAATGCTCTAGGAGTGCCTTCTCTTTACTCGTTACTTTCAGGTTGAACTTTGCCATCTTTTTCTCTCTTTCCTATTAGGTTGCGAACATATTTTTCTGCCTCGAAATCACTAGCCGAAGCGTGGTGAATTCCGCCGACTCCCCTATGGTGTTTTTCGCAGAGCCATAAAAGATTCGCTCCTGATTCTACCCACTTCCCCACTTCATCGGGGTCGCTTACTCCGGGGTAATCAACTTCGAGCCACTTTAGATCGACTCCATTTTGCAGGCTGAACTCAATATGAGCGTGGTGCAATTCCAATCCGCCAGCGCAGTCCGAGAAGTCAGAGCGATGATCCCCTATTGCGCACTTGGCGGTTTCTTTCGTGGCGTTGCGGTACGCATTAAAATCCCGATAGTGGGGATCTTTCTCTCTCGGTTCATGCGGCGGATAATGAACAACATAATTGTTGCTAACCGCCTGATCGTGCGCATCCATTAGTCTAAATCTAGTTTGGCTTTGATAACTGCTTGAGTGATCTGCAAGGTATGAAGAGCATCATCTTGCCGATTGAGTTGATCCTTCATAGATCCCCCACCATTCTCGTAGAGTTGATACTCGATACGAGATAAGCGATTATCCATTTTCCTGAACATACGATTCAGCCAAAAAATAGGTGCTCCTATGATTACGAGGCTTTCTAGTGCCGCCCATATTGCATTAGATACGGTGCTGGCATTGTTCCAGAATAACATTTGCGCCCTTTCGGGTTATGGGGTTATACGAGGGTAATGGATTTAATTGTACCAGCGGAGTTTACGAATTTCAGAGTGCTTGTTGTTGAGTTGTACCACATATCCCCATTGCGATAATTATTGGGATCAGTTGTAACTATTGGAACAGTAAAACGACCAGCGGTTTCTAATTTGTTAATACGAGCATCGAGATTCTGAAATAGATCACGCAACGCGGGTGGCTGATTTACATAAGGCATTAGATCCTCAATTCGATGTTGTTGTAAGAGTTAAGGTTACGCGCTCGGCGGCACTTTCACCCGGAGTTACATTCAGACCAATAATACGATAGTTGCCATCGAACTCGGTAGGGTAGAACGGATCTGTGACTACTACACGCGCCTGATCTCCGAGGCTATATGTGCCGAAGATAGGATCAACATAAGGCGGAGCAACGATCTGCAAAGTCTGAGGCGGATAAGAGGCGGCTAACACTTGACCATTTGCCAATCCTAAGAGAAGCGTTGAGTCGGTTATATTGGAATAGTTAGATGAATCCTCAAGTAGCGGCCATCCTGATGCAGTTTTTGTAGCATCGACACCGGTAGCGATTAACTTACCCTCATTAGATCCAGCGCCGGTAGCGTAAACAGTATTGACGGCCTTAGTGCCATCCTCTTTGTAGTTATATTGCACAATGTTTCCAGCGGGAAGAATAAAAGTTGGAACAGTTGCCGAAATTGCAGAATAGGTGTTGCCTAAGCGCGGATACCCAAGTTGTAATGTTTTTGTGGGGTTTCCATCGCCATCGTAAGCAACTTTTATGTTGAAGTCGAATCCGTTATTGTTTTTAGCAAGATCCGAGAGCGCATTAAAATAAGTCTTAAATTCGTAAGAATAATAAGTTTGAGAGATAGTTACGCCCGAAGTATTAGTTGGAATGATCACGCCGATATTTCCATACGGAACAGATTGAGCCGCTTGGATTAACTGTTGGGCGACAGTAAGTTGATCTTGATTTGTATAAGCCTGAGTCGAGGTAATTCTTCTACGCTCAAAATATGACTCGAACTCTCTAGCCGTAATTTTAAGATGCTGATTACCTGAGTCGTATTCTCTCTGCCATATGATTCCGCCCCATACGAGAACGCCGGAGCGATCTACATATACGGCGCAACGACCCGGAATTGTAGAGGCGAGGACATTTAGCCCTGCGCTATTAACTCCGGAGAGAAGTAAATCGCCAGTAAAAGTGCCAGCCGCATTAAGTTGCTGAGTAAAATTGACATTTGTCAGCGATAACTCAGCAAGGATCTGATTGGTAATTACATCGGCGAGCAGGTATCGGTATTGGGTAGCCATTCCGATACTTTACTTGCTAGGCGTTGAGTCTGTTGCTTCTTTTGCAGCGATAAGGGCATCAGCCATTGCTTGATTAACACTAGAAACGCCAATACTGTAAAGGTAATCAAGAGTAGGTGGCGTAAATGCAGTACCGTCCCATTTTGAGTGCAGGTGAGGTACTGATCCGTGATCGCATAGACATACGACAGTATCGCAACCCTGTTCTTCTTTAATTGCATCTAATAGTCCTGATGTATGTGCTGACTCATCAAATACAAAAATGTGTTTGACTACACCATTCTTGATAAATGCGTGTTCGTGTTCTTCTAGATGTGACATAGTTTCTCCTTATGACCAGTATTGAACTCGAGCATAGCCTGAACCGCCAGCGCCACCGGTTCCGCTGCTTGACGAATTGCCACCGCCGCCACCACCAGTATTTGTTGCACCCGAAATTCCGCCATTGTAAACACCCGCTCCGCCACCAGAACTTCCCGCAGCATATTGACTACCGCTACCACCACCGCCGCCGCCGAATCCATTTATACCTATACCACCGGCCCCAGCGGCCCAACTGGGGCTTTGCCCACCCGGACCACCTGCCCCTCCTTGGCTACCTGAACCCGGGACTCCATTAGTTCCTGTATTTCCAACTACCGGAACATTTGCCGTTCCACCAGCGCCGCCGCCACCACCGCTAGCATTTCCGGCTGAAGCACCTCCAGCACCACCGCCGCTACCACCGTTGCCGCCGAATCCATTTGTTCCACCCGCCCCATATCCACCGCCAAATGCAGTTGCAAGAGAGCCAAAAGTTGTATTTGAGCCTGTTCCGCCCGTACTATTATTGCCAGCGGCTCCACCTGCTCCGATAGTTACTGTATAGGATTGACCCGCAGTAACGGTAATGTTTTTCCATACAACGCCACCGCCGCCACCGCCGCCACCGCCCACACTGCCACTTCCAGTATGGCCACCGCCACCACCGCCACCAACAAGGAATACCTCAACAGTTGTGCAGTTAGATGGAGTGGTAAATGTTCCAGTAGATAAAAACTCTTGTACCTTCTGCGTTACGCCACCGCCACCGGCGGGAAGTGTTGCGATACCCATATTAGTTCACCGTCATTCCTGAGATGTGTAGATTCACGAGTGGAGATGAAGCCGACCCCATAATTGCCTTACCAGTTGCAACCGCTTGTTTTAAGTCAATCGCAACAGTTGCGTTAGCGGCAATAGTTTGCTGGTATGCAATACAGAGCGCATCGAGGCAGATTGTGTAAGTAGCAGATGCCGCAGATTTATTTGCAACAATCACGTTAGTTACGATTGTATTTGTTGATGAAGTTGTATAACCCGCAGGGTACTTGCCAACCGCCCCCTGAGTAACCGCAGTTGTAGCCGAAGTTTGAGTTGTGACGATATACGAAAAAGTTGTTGTAGATGGAATTGCAATAATCTGAATTTGCGTTCCATCATAAACTGTATCGCCAAGAGTTACATAAAGCATATCTCCAACAGAGAATCCGTGAGCGGCAGTTGTGGTAAGAGTCGCAACATAGTTCTGAACGACCTTATTAGTTACAGTCTGACCAGCCGCTACTGTTGCGTTAAATGTTGCAACGCCAACCGGAGAAACGGCAGTCGAAGACTGAGTCGCAGTTGTTGAAACATAAGTAAAAGTTGTTCCGGAAGGAATTGAGTTGATTGCATAAGTACCATCGTGAGTTGAATCTACCCCTTGGAGCGTTACGATCGTTCCGACCTGAGTAATGCCGTGAGCCGCAGAGGTAGTGATTGTTGCAAGGTTAGTAGTAATCGCCTTGTTAGATACATAGAAGCGAGTTGGCGCAGTTCCGAGAACCGGAGCGTAGCGAGATAATAATGCGGGTGTATTAGTGGCCATTTATTAGTACGCTCCCATAAAGATTTCGGTTTCCACATTCGATAGGCTAATTGTAGCCGCGATCGGTGATGTAGAAAGTGTTCTTAGATCGGTGATATTAGCAGATGTGATTGAGGTTACGGCGGCTCCGACTGCAATTTGAGCCAACGAGATTGAGTTCACCGGAGCGGTAGGCGCGACCGGTGTAGCGGCAGGTGTTCCAGCAATAACCGAGAACGCAACCTGATTGAGAGATCCTGAATAGTAAGCATCCGAAACAGTAGCCACTACTAGGTCAATGCGAGGGTTAGAAGGGTTGGCAGTTGTAATTGTTGCCGTAACTGTTGCGTCGTTATAGATCATATAAGTACCCATATTTGCTTGGTAAGTACCCACGATCGCCGCCCATCCGGAAGCGATAAGAACGGTCATACCAGCGGGAGAGTTGGCAGTAACGGCTAGATCAGTAGCGTTTACGATGCCTGTTGTTTTCCATATTGTCTGCGTTGTAAGACGATCATTTTCCGCAGGATGCGATCCATTTTGGAGCCAACTAGGGGGCGTTCTTAATGCCATTACTTATTCTCCTTATACATATGCGTTGTACCAAACGACAGTCGCGGCAGTTGTACCTGCAAGTGTACCTGTTCCAGTAAGGTAAAACTGATTTGATCCGGGTTGTGCTGAGAACCAATTTGATGCACCGGCTACTAGATTTCGAGCAGAAACGCCATTAACTGTCACCAATCTTTGCCCAAGATCAACGACAATCGTATCGGTATTTGAGTAACTGCCCTGCACCGTAATGTAATTGCCTTGAGTAGTGCTACCGATAATTGGGTTAATGATCGGTCCAGTAATGGTAATGACCGGATAGGTGGTAGCCCATCCAGCGTTGTTTACCGAGGTCGAAGTAGCCGCAGATCCGCCACCATAGACGAGAGGATAAACGCGATTATAGGTGCGACCGAGCGCATTAGATACGACCATCGCGGCTGAGTTTGCGGTGTTATCGTAAAACTTAGGATCGGGTGCAAAGAAAGTCCATTGGCTCGTAATGTATCCGTAGGTGAAATCAGGGGTAATGACGGTCTTGGAATCTCTTACGCGAGCATTAAAAAATTGAATGTTTGAGGATTGAGGCAACTTAAACTGCAACTGATTAGTTGTGGAAAAAGGTGTGTATGAAGCGGTCGGTAATAGATTACTTTTCAACAAGTTGTAGTTTGCTTGTGCGCTCATTACTGAGTTTGCAGATCCGCCGGAAGTATAAGTGTCGGTCAAAGTAACAGGGATGGTGAAGTGGGTGTTATCCACAACAGTAAGGGTCTGAGAAGTCTGATTAAATCCAGTACCAGCCGTTCCCGAAGGGTTGCCGCTAGATAGAACGCCAGTAATAGTGACGATCTGACCAGTAACGAAGTTGTGATAAGCCGAAGTCGTATAAGTAATTACGCCGGTTCCAGTAGCAGTCGCGCCTGTGATCGTGGCGGTTGTATTGCTAGAAAGGGTAAGAATGGTAAGCGTAATTGTTCTTCCACCTAGGAAATCACGACCTGAAAACATACCATCGTTGAAGCCTTGAGTATCGTCCTGATTACGGATCGTGGGTAAGCCCTCAATACCATCGGCGGCTTGGATTTGATAAGGAGATCCCGTTCCACCGAAGGCGAAACCATTCCAAGCGAATCCGTAAGCATTAAGCGAAGTCAGGGTAGCCATTACTTATACGCCATCTGAGAGGTCGGGCTTGTCTTAGCAATCGAAACGATGCCTTGAGTTTGTCCGAGTGTGATTGCCCCAAGTGTAGCGGCGGCTACGCTTGGAAGTGAAGGATCAGTTGTATAAACGCTCTGATTGAGAGTGCCGATCAATGGCGCACCTTCGAAGGCATTACCCAAGCCCGGAGTTGTTGTTGCTGATCCAGTAGATCCGGGGAGCGCGGTGTAAGCATAAGAGGTTTGAGCCGCGACTCCTAGACTTGAGAGCATACCGAGAGTTGTTTGGATCTGACTTTGCAACGCAGTCAGTTTGTCATCCATCGCCTTTGAGATAGCGGCAATCTGATCGTTGTAAGCCTTTAGCGAGGCGGCGTTAGCATCATCAAGTGCGCGTTGAGCCGTAGCCATTCCATCTTTGAGAGTCTGATCTGCGGCGGCCTTAGCATCATCTAGGCGTTGTTGTTCAGAAGCGAGCGCATCTGCCAAGGTCTTGTCGGCGGCGGCTACGGACTTGTTATAAGAATCAGTAGCGGCATCTAGAGTCTTGTCGTAAGCCCCATTTTCCTTTGCTACTGCATCTGCAAGTTTGGCTGAGTTGTCTGCCAATAGATTAGTGAGATCAACACCGACCTGATTGTATTGATCCATCATTTGCTGAGTAGCGAGAGTTGTTCCGCTATTCATTTGTTTAGCGAGATCATTTAATCCGTTATTAGATACATCTTCGATCTGCGAGTAAAGGGATTTAAGTTGATTTGCAGTTTCAGGCGTAGCGTTAATAATTGCCTGTGCCATTTGATCGCCAACTTGCGGACCTTTAGCGAGTACCTGATCAATGAAAGTCTGAGAGTATCCCTGAGCGGCTAAATCTCCGGCATCTTTCTGTAATTTAACAACAGAATCTAATTGATCTTGGAGAGCGGTTTGAAGATCGCTGGCAGTATCGCCTGTCTTAAAGAGAGATCCAATATCGACCTTCGTGGCGTTAGCGAACGCTCCGGTCATCAAATCAATGGAAGATTGAACGATTGCTTGGCGTTTGTCAGCGGCTTGTTGCTCTAGTGCAGTTGCCTGATCTGCATACTGCTTCTGAATAGCGAGAAGATTGTCGTTATGTTGGGTTAGTAGATCAGCCTTTTTAGCGGCAAAGTCATCATCGATTTGCTTAATTGCTTCTGCATGAGTTTTCTCTGCGGCGGCTGATGCCTGATCATAGGCTTGCTGGGCTGAGGCATAGGCTTCATCGTGCTTACGATTAAGATCATCTTTTGTTTGATTAAATGTTTGCAGTGCTTTTGCCTCGGCATCACGACGAGTTGCTAAGGCAGAATCCATTTGATCTTGGCGATTAACGAGATCAGATGCGTATTGATCATTGAGTTTTGTAAGAGTATCTAGGTTGCTCTTAACCAAGGCTTCGTGCGCTTTAGCGGCGGTAGCGGCTGACTTTAATACATTACCAGCGGCACCTAATCCCCCACCGACTCCAGTATCTCCACCTGCGGATGTGCCACCGGAACTAGCAAGTGCGCCACCGAGAGTTGGGAGTGTAATCTTTTTGTTGGCAAGGCTATCGAGGCTTGCTCCGAACTTACCTACGGAGAGAGCGGCTTCGTCAATTCCTTTGCCCATCGCCTTAAACGGCGCACCGAGAACGGGAATCCTTGCAACGGTATCGACAACCTTAGCGATCGCTCCGAGCAGGTAGCCAAATGCCTCAATAATGCCCTGTATGGCGGCTACGACGACCTTTCGCAAGCCTTCGTGGGTATTCCATAGGTTGATCAATGCCTTCAGCCACGCGCCGATTGTGTTGTTATACAGGAACTCGATCGCCGGCACGATCACGTTCATAATAACTTCCATCAACTTTGTCAGGATAGGCATAACGACCGCCCCGATTTTGACGGCTACATCATCGAACTTGGCCTTTAATACTTCCATCTCGCCAGCGAATGTGTGGGTATAACCAACGGCTTGCCCACCGATCTTAGCATTTAACTCATCCATCGCCTTAGCGATAGCCTGATTCTTAGGGAGAGTTGTATCGAGAGTGATACCGAATTCCTTGAACGCCTTAGCATTACCTAGCGTTCCCTTTTCGAGGGTAGCGGCGGCATCTGCTAGGGATTCGTGCTTGTAGCGAGCAAGATCAGCCGCCATCGCCATCAACTTAGTTGATTCGGTAGTCGATCCTGTGGCAGTAATTAACTTTGTATAGGCAGTTTCAGAATCCGCAACAGAGAAGCCGAGTGCGCTCATCTTCTCGGTAGTTTTCTGAACCTCTTCACGATTAGCGGCAGTATTTTGCTTCGCGTTATTCATCGCGGTAGAGAGTTGCTCGGTAGCGACCTGCGTATCTTCGACCGCCTTGATGGCATCGTGAAGTCCGGTGGTGAGAATCTGAAGACCTTGGGTCATCAAATTACCAGCGAATACGCCGAGCATTGTTGTTTTAAGAGAACTGAACTTTGATTCTTGTTCTTTAGCCGTATCGCCGATCTTATTTAATCCAGCGGTAGCCTCTTGAACGGCGGCAGTAAGGTTGGTGAGTTGTACGAGGATTTCGACATTTAAGTTAGGAATATCGCCAGCCATCGGCTACGCTCCCATCGCTCGTCGAACTTCGTCTCTAATATATGCAGATGCCCTGCCCGATTGTATCAAGTAATCACGCGCCGGAATCATATAAGGGAACTTAACCCCACTCGTCCAGCGAGGTGAACCCATTTCAACGGCTCGCGCATACTCAGCGTTGGAACTTACGCTTGCTACATAACTTTCGAAACCTGTCCGGCGAACAGGATTAGCGAGGATATTTCTGTAAAGATTACCGGTTGCATAGTTCGGACCCTCACCGGCTCTCGGTCCAATATGAGGGTTGTGGCGAAGTTTGTTGTTTTTCTGAACTGGAGGATTTTTCACTTGACTAGCGTTAGCCTGAGCGCGACTCCATAGATCGCGGGTAATAAGTTGGGTTGCTCTCATACCCGCATCATCCATACGCTTCTGCCAAGCCTTAAGAGCGGCAATAACTTCGGGAAGGTTACTCGAAACTCCGTCAGCCATTATTGCTTCTCCATCTTTTCGATTTTAACTTCTTCGATAGCATCTGCAATCGCTAAGAGCCAATCAGACTGAGCCGCCGGAAGATTATCGACCTGCTCCGGAGTCCAGCCAAAACGATCAGCGAACTTAAAGTAAAACCATTCTTTTGTAGGGTACTCAAGGGTATCGGATTTTTGGAATCCCCTGAATAGATCCTTGAGCCGCTCTAGTTTTCTAAAGGGCTATCGGGGTTTAACTTATTTTCGTCTGTATCGTTAAGATCAGGGAACAATTCCTTAGTGAGGTTCTCTGTTTCCTTCATAAGCATTGTGTAGTCAGGGATCGACAATTCTTCAATCGAATCAACCTTAACTGACGGAATCATAAGGTCGAATGACCAATCCTCAATGATTGCGGCTAACAATGCGTTGCCGATAGCGATACCCTTTTTTGCCTGAGTATCTTCATCGCCAGCGACCATAATGCGGTTACGATCTTTTACCTTGAGTTCGGCGGCCTCTTTGAGAGTTACTGTTGCGCCTGATGGTAGTGTGAGTTTGCGTGACATTTTTGCCCCTTTGTTGGATTTGCCTTATTCATATCCTAGCAAAGTCTAGGCAGTAGGGGTGCGGGATCAGGCTAAGGCGAGCCGATCAACCTACCACCCCTACTGCGTTCTAGGTTAAGCGACCGAAGTTGTAACGGCGTTCTTGACGACCCACTTAATAGGTGAGTAGCCAACTGTGCCGGAATCGGTCAAGTTGCCCTGTGCGTTGAAATCGACAAGAACTTCTACGAAATCCTTTGAGCGTTCGATGACTGCGAGTGTGTATGCACCCTTGGTCATTGTTGCTTGAATCGAAGTCTGCGATGCGCCTGTTCCAGTAGTCCAGTTAAAGACGAGAGCAGGTTGGGTGTTAGTGAGGTAGTTAGTAAGTTGGGTGTCATTTTCCATAAGGAAAGTGGCCTTACCGGTAACCTCAAGCGCACCGAGGAATACCTGATACGGAGTCTGCACATTTGAGATTCCGTAGATAGGTGTAACAGGGCGCTTCATATCGATATTACCCATTGTTGAGTTAGAGATAGTTGTACCGGCAACAGTTACCGTTCCGTACCATACTGCGGTTGGCAATACAGTTGAGAATGAAGGTGTTGGGGTAGAAGCGGTTGCTGATTGCCATCCAGTTGATTTTGCATCGTACTCAAGGAGTCCGTCTGCGCTCCACTTTAGGGAGAAATCGTGGAACTGGTGGCCTGTCCAAGTACGGACATTCGCGCCGTAGTAATCAAGAATTGTGTACGCAGATGGCTGAGCATCGGAAGCCGTAGCAGTTGTGTTCTTAAGAGCGAGAGTGTGAACATATGGAGCAGATCCGGACACTACATCTTCGCCAAGTACGCCAGCGAGAGGGTAAAGGATGGTATCTGCGAATACTGCACCGCCGAAGTCGAAGGTTGAGTGAACGCGACCCTGAATGTAGTTGTAATTCTTTACGAGAGATCCACGAAGACCTTCGTCATAAAGAGGTGTATAAATATCTTGAGGCTTTACTGTGCTTGCAATAACAGGGATGTAAGCGGTCGGTGTAGCGACTGCGGTTCCCTTAGTTGTTTCCTTTGCGATTCCAATATAGGAACGATGGGTATTTTGTACTGCCATTTATTCACTCTCCTACTGTTGTGTCAGGCGCGGCTGACGGTTCTGATGTTGTTTTCTTTGATGCGGAAGCGAGAGTGACATCGGCTGAGATAACCTCATCCTTTGACTCGAAAGTGTCGCCGGGCTTAACGGTAAGCGTGAGAGTTGGGAACTCACGAACGCAGTCTCCGTTGTACTGATATGTAGCCATCGTTCTCCTATGCCTGAATCATTTGGGTAACATCGAATCGAATCTCCGCGAAGGTTTCTGTTGCCCCATTGTCTGAGGTAACTGGCTCTCCGTAGATACAATCGATCACAGGTTCCGCGCCTTGCCACACATTTACTTGCGATGTATCACCGAAGTTATGGCTGGCTCGAAGCGTATCCTTGATGTTATCGATAAGTGTATCAAAATCCGTCATCGCATCTTCGGCGTTATTTTGTACCGAGTGGTGGAAGATCTGCAAGATCACTTGGAAATCGACACGCTTCCAGCCATTAGTTGCTCCACCAATAGCAAGACGAGTTTCGCGCTCACTTGCAATAAAGATTACGGCGGCGGCACGACTCATCTGTCCTGCGGTTGCATTTACCTGATAGTTAATGCGCTTCGGGAACGAAGTAAAGATTTGATTGAGCGTAGCAATATTCGCACCGGTGAGATACGAATAAAGAGTGGAGCGAAGTTGGGAACGACCGACCGCCATTTAGCGCATCCGTCGGAAGGGCGCAAGCAATTCCTTGGCGAGCGCAAGATCAGATCCGATAATGTCCTGAACGCTTGGTCCACTAGAGGCGCGGGTTGTAACTGCCATTGTAAGGGAGTTATCTCCACGAACCTTGAGGAAGTCAGTAGTCGCCAAGATAGCGGCTTGCTTGACCGCCTGAGGCATATTACCTACTGCTACGCCGGAAGCATGAGCGTACTTTAATGGGGTTGTAATGTTAATGGTGCTTGATCCATAAGTGTATGAAGATGAGATCGTAACCTGTTCGGTGTATTGACCATCGTAGATCGTGACAAGCGTTCCAGCGGTTAAACCGATTGGGTCGATCATAGTAAAAGAGGTTGCTCCGGCACTAGCGGTGTTGATTAAGCCATTACAGTATCCAGCGGTGTAGTTATATGAGGCATAGATACGAGAGCGAACTGTTGGTGGGAAGCCGAAAGATAGTGGACCCTGAGAGGAATAGCCGATTCCGACTTGGCTCATAGGGTAAATGAACTGGGACTTCTCGAACCATATTGAGGTTAGCGAGGTTGCCGGAACTGTGGTCATAGCCGTAGGAGTAGCACCATAAGCGAGGGAGTTCACCGCCACGACATTGTTATAGTCCGGAGAGATCACCATAAAACCCTCTTGGGTGATACGAGTCCGGGACTGCTCTGTAAAGTTCTGAGCAATTAAAGGCTGATTTACATAAATGTCGATCCAAGATGATGCCCGCTGGATAACCGAGGTTAGTTCGGCATCTTGTTGCGCAGAGGTTCCGCCAACTACTAAGTTGTTGTAATCAATCGCAGTCGGAGCGTTCTTATATTCAGCAATAGTGAGATAAGAGCCTGACTGAAACTGGGTAATTGGCGAAACCGCTGATGCCATTTTTAATCTCCGTCTGTTTTAGGTGCTGACGATTCGTGTCCACACTTGGAACACAATTTGAACCACGATCCGAAGCCACAGTTATCGCAATTATACCCGCGATCGCCATCTCCAGTTGTGTGTAACGCTAAGTTGCCTTCGGTAAAACCTTCTGCCTTTAGTGCCTGAATATCTCGTGGGTTTTCAACGCGATACATTCCATCTTTGCCGGCCTTAATAACTTTACTGCCTGATTGCCTTGTGATCTCGACTTCTCTAGCGAAGCCATCTCTCGGAACTAGTCGTCCCATTTGTCCGCCTTTCTTAGTAAAACAGGGAGAGAGCCGTAAGACCCTCTCCCTGCCGATTTGCCGGTCGTACTATGCTGCAACAATACCTGAGACGATACCGTTCCATGCAGGCGCGGAACAGAAGAATGTGCCGCGGAAGTATGTTGAAAATTCGTACGCGAACTGTGTTACCGGCCATTGTATGCCCATATAGTCCTGTACGAGGTAGTTCGCCCAAATGTCGCTGACTTCGGTGTCAGGGATTGGGAGAGTGTAAGACATAACTGGAGCAACGCCCTGTGGCAACCAAGGGTGAACTGTGATTGCTAGTGACTTACCAGTTGTCTCATTAACGATTCCATTGACGACAGAACCGAAGGTAACTCCAGTTGTTTCGTCCTGTGAAATGTTAAGACGGTAGTTAGCGTTTGCTGAACCCTTGATTGCATCAGAGAGTTGCTTGCGATCTGAACCATTCATCAAAATCTCATCCGGATCAGCCTTTACGCTTGCGTAGAGGTTAGCGAATACAGTCTGGAATTCAGTACCAGCGTTTGTGTTCGAGAATGTTGAGTTGATGTTGTTGTTGTATCCGGTGTTTGAACCGAGAAGGGTTGTCAATACGCCATCGTAACCTGTTGCATATGCAGAGGTGTCAGATGATGCGCGTGAAGCAAGGATTGAAGATGCAGTTGAGTAAACGAGAGTGTCGCCTACTGATGTAGATCCTGCGCCCACGACGAAGCCTGTGAGGCTCTTAAATGTTCCCTGATACTTAGCGTTTGCGACACCGGTTGTTGTACCGATGTAAACATTGTAACCAAGTGCGCCAACGACAGGTGTGTTCACAACGATCTTGAGAACCTGTGAAGATGTTGCCTGTGTTGCAACAGATGAAACTACTGACTCACCAAAACCAGTTGATGAGATACCAGCGTCTGCGGTTACATAGACATAGTAAGTTGCGTTAGCGAGTGCAACCTGACCTGTTCCTGCTGAAGGAGCAGTAACGGTGATTGTTGGTGCTGAAAGTGCGCCAGCATAACCTGTTGCAGTTCCGCGACCCATAAGCATCATTCGTTCTTCCATAAGCATTGTTGCGTAGAGGGTAGAAGTTGATGACAACTGACGGAGATCCTGATATCCAAGACCTGAGAAGTTAGCATCGAATGAAACGCTATCTGATAGTGAGTATGAGTTATATGGAAGGATAATGTCGTCAGCGGTGTACGAAATCTTGCTTCCGCGCTCAAAGTTGATTGAACCGAATGCAGTTGTTGTTGATTCGGTGACGCCTGGCCAAATCTGTCCTTGTCCACCGGTACCTGTACCTGTGTAACCTGTGATGCGCTTGATACGGTGTGAAGTACCTACGCCCTTCTTACGAGGGATGCGGTTACGAAGTGGTGTTGGGCGAGGTGTAAGTAACTTCGCAGGTGCTTCGAGGTCGAAGGCTGCGAAAGATGTTGAAAGTGGTGATGTGAGAGAAATGTCCTTCTGAACATCCTGCAAGGCAAGGCGCTGAGAAGCGATTGCATTGTTGAGTCCAGCGAGTGCATCAGGTGAAAGTGACTTCTGTGAAGCAAGTGCTTCGAGAGCCGCAGTTGGATCCTGTGCTGGGGTCATTCCCTGAGTGTTAGGTAGTGAGAAAGACTTATTCAGTTCAGACTGAAATTCGTCCATACGCTTCGCGGCTTTCTTTGGTGACTCAACATCGCCAAAGAGGTCGGAAGCCTTAGGTGCTTGTAGCGCCATTTAAGGTATTCCTTTCGAGTGGGTTTATTCTTCGCTTTTAGTTCCGCTAGCCTTTGAGAGATATTCCTTCTCTAGTGCCTTGTAACCTTTAGCGAGAATTGGGTCTGAAGTCGCTTGAGCCTTTAGTCGGTACTCAGCGGCTTTGATTAGTAGTTCATTTGAATCGTTCACCACGACACGACCAGTCCTCTTCGGACCACCCGCGGCGGCGGCGGACTTTGCAATTACGAGTTCTGATTCAAGTGCTACCGACTTATCGTCAGCGGCCTTTAATGCCGCCTTGTAAGAATCGATCTCAGCCTTGACTGTTTCAGACGCACTCTTTGTTGCTTTCTCGATGATCGAAGTTACGAACTTCTCGCCGAGAATATCTGTGATTTCTTCCTCTGTTTTTTCTTCGGCAGGTGCATCCTCAGCGGGCGCATCCTCAGCCTTTACCTCATCAACTGGCGCAACTTCTTCGCCTTCGGCTGACTTGATAGATCCAGCGTTCTGCTCAGGGGTCATAATGACCGCAGTTGAGACATTAGCAACGGCGGCATTGCCATCGCTTGTACCCGGAGTAAGAATCTGAGTCTTGCCGTGCGAGTTAGATACATCGTGGCATCCACATTCGAGGCACTTAGAAATGTCGGCAGACTTAGCAGACATTTTGTCGCAACCCTTACACATCTTATCGTCGCATCCGCCATTTTCTTGGCAAGCGGCGCAACCATCGCAGTCGCAATCCTTAGTTGTAGCATCGGCGGCCATCTCGATCATACCCGGAGCCATTCCGGCTTCCTGATCTTCGTCGATCTCTCCATCACGGAAATTAAAGAGATGCTTGAGGGCGGCGAGCAGGGTGTCAATATCATCACGCTCGTCTGAATCCATTTCACCGATCTCGCTTGCTTCGGAGATAATGAGTTGTGCTAGACCTTTACGAGCGGCATCATATGAAGCCTGATCGAACTTGGCGGAATCCGCGTGGAGTTCCTTGATAACTTCTGCGAGCATTGACTTGTCCTTTGCTTTGATTGATTGTTCGATCTCGACAAGTTCCTCAACTTGTACGAGGTTTGCTTCACCCTCAACTGACTTGGCGAGCATAAGTTTTGCGTTTGGGTTGGCAGGGCGATCAACGAGCGAAACTTCTACGATCTGACCATCAATGATTCGACCATTGGCGGCTTTCTGATCTCTTACGACTCGTGGAGATTTGATTCCTATTGAGAATCCCTTAAGAACGCCTGATTCGACTTTCTTAACGCTAACAGGATCAACAACGAGAACACTAATGTAATGACCATCGCTCTTTGCTTCATATTCTTTTGCTACTCCTGCCGCGATTGATGAATGTTGTTCACGAATGTTTCCACCGGACTTAAACCACTCTGGCATTGCGGAAGAGAGCCAAGTGTCGTCGCAGATTTGTTGATCAATGTCCAAAGAGTCATCAGTTGCTTTTCCATAGACAAGGAGTGATCCATCCTCTTGCTTTTCTTGCTTAACGATAGCCGCATACGAATTAGCGAAATCATTTGCCATTGTTGCTTTCTCCCTGTTTAGTTTAGCCGCGACACTTTCTGCCCACGACTTGCCAGCATCTCCGCCCCACGCATCCCAAGCCACACGGCCGGGAGATGGGAAACCTTTTTCTCCTTGATTAAATCCTTCTGCTTTTTTATCAACTTCGTGGCGAGCAAAGAAACTCACCATACGCATAATGGTATCGCGTGAGATTCCTTCGCGCCGAGAGAGTTGCCCCGCTCTTGTTCTACCTGTACTTGTAAATCCACCGCCAGCGTGTCCGTCAGAGATCCATCCGAGAGCGCGCTTAGCGGCTTCGGCTACTCCGGCAGGTGGAACGAAAGTTTCGCTCATTTAGTTGTTAGGCTGAATAGATAACTGATACTGCACCGGTAGCGGTACCTGCGGCTGAAACTGCATAGAGAGAATCATTACCGTGCATCCATATTTGGACACTACCTGCTGCGGCAAGATTTTGGCCACCATTTACACCAACT
>Ga0214175_1000253_pt1 | contig 16793 bp, 20 predicted proteins | sample TroBogEpilimnion_17_FD_153013 | JGI IMG/M metagenome (GOLD analysis project Ga0214175, IMG submission 153013) | Freshwater microbial communities from Trout Bog Lake, WI - 09AUG2007 epilimnion | ecosystem: Environmental > Aquatic > Freshwater > Lake > Epilimnion/Euphotic zone | place: Trout Bog...
CATATGCTTATCACTGCGTAGAGGTACCTCTAGATACTTAGCATTTGAATCCACAATATCAGAAAGAGCCCAAGGAGTACCGTGCTCTTCTTGCCACTTACCATAAAGCACACCCATCTCAGCAAACCAGTTCTGCCACTTAGCATGGATGGTATGGCCCTCAGCAAAGATAGATGCTAGGCGTGCTGTTGGCTTATCACGGGTCTCTACGTAGTTACCTTTAATAGCGTGGTACTGTGCGAGAGCACACCAGTCGTCTTTAATAATATCTGAAGGATGTATATAACTCATGTCACGAGCATCAAATGGACGTGAGATTACATGGCGTTCAACTGAACCCATGAGGCGAGTATCTCTCTTACTCGCTGCAAGGAAAGCTTTTAAATCTCCACTGGCGATAGTTCTAGGTTTGCCCATACTTTCTGCCCTCTTTCTCCAACCACTCTTCTAGAGTGATTCCCAATTTCTTAAGCTTACGCTCTGTAGCATTTCTTTCTCTGTGTGACATACCGCCAAAGATTCCATGCTGCTCTACGTTTAGTATAGCCTCCTTGAGACACTCTTGTCTAACCGGGCAAGGAGGTCTACCGTCTGTACCTAAACAAATTGCTTTTGCTTTGTCTGCGATAGGCTTGTACAATGCTTTATCTCTAGGAGGAAAGAAAATTTCCGTATCCTCATTCTGACACTTAGCATCATATCGCCAAGTCCATGACGGGTCGTCAGGGTAACGCAAGACCATTTATTCACCTAATTCGTTGTGGCCCCCCACAGGAACATTGTACATGGCATCTGTCAATTCATGAAAATGGTGTTCTTGAATGATCACATAGTCTTGACCATCTAGGTGAAAAGCCAATACTGGCTCCCGGCTGTCTAGGATAGCCTCTGTTGTGATCTTCTCTAGGATCTCTGATTGGATACTGAAGGACTTCTTACTAGTCCACTTATGCTCAAAGAGATAGTGGTCATTGCGTACATCGCCCTTACGGCTCCAGAATGCCCCCGAAGCAGCACTGCGCTGGCCACCCGTTAGGGCAGCCAGTCGCTTCTCGTGCTTTAGGGATTGTTTCTGTCCCTCACTCTTCGCCATCTTCGGCCTCAATCATTAGGACCGGATTGATACGGAGAGTATCCATTACAGCCTTGCTGATCTCTTCGCTGAGATCAATCTCTTCTCTTAGAGATTCGATAAGGTTCTGAGCACCCTGCCACTTGCGGTCCTTGTAGTACATCCAGCCACCACGGCGTTCGATGATACCGTTTAGAATACCTAGGGCTACGATCTCTTTACCGGTGTCATAGCTACCAGCATCAATAGCACCGCCGTCTGAGAAGTAGAAATCTAGATAGGCAGCTTGTTGTGGAGGATATGTCTTATTCTTAATGGTACGTACACGGATAGTCTGACCTACCCGGCGCTTTTCCTGACCAGTACCGACCTCTAGCCAGTCATCACGCTTTACCTCACAGCGAACGCTGTAAGCGTAATCCTTACCCTGTCCTCCAGGAGTTGTACGAGGATCGCCATGCATTACGCCGATCTTCATACGATACTGATTAATCATAAGTCCTAGAACAGGGCGCTCTGATTCAATCAAGTCACGCTTAGTAGCTGAGCTAACCTTACGGAAGAACTTGTTGGTCTGAAGTGCTCCACGACCTACAGTAAACTCTCCCATTTCTTTTTCATCTTCAGCATCAGGTACAAGAGCGGGAAGAGAATCAACAACGACCATATCAACAGCTTTACTCGCCATGAACTGGATAACCGAGTCAAAGGCATCCTCCATACTATTAGTTTCAATTAGAATTAGACGTTCGTTATCTACGCCACACATCTCAGCGTAGTCAGGATCAAAGTCTTCAGCTGCAACCCATACGGCAGTGAAGTCTGGGTTCTTAGCCTGGTTAGCTGCAATGGTGCGAAGAGCGATAGCTGTCTTACCATGTGATGCTTCACCTACAAGCTCAACCCAACGATTCATAGGCCAACCGCCACCAAGAACAACGTCTAGTGTTAGAGACCCGGAGGTAATACGCTCAGGCATAATAGCTTGGCTGGCAGTAATAACTGTTCCAGGTCCAAGCTTCTTGTTAATCATTGCTACGAGCTTCTGTGCTTCGGCATTAATAGCCATTATCCGATCCTATCTACGATGACGTTTGGATTAAAACCGTTTCCTTGTGAAGGCTGTTTGGCAGGAGTTGCTGAACCGCTACTGCTACTAGGAAGGCCAGCACCACTACCTTGCTGAACCTTTGGATAGCCACAGTCATAACAACGCATAACGTCGAAAGAGCCAGACTGTGTTGACTGAACACCAACCTTCATATAGTTACCGCTGTAGCAGTTAGGGCAGGAAGTCTTTGTCTTCTCACTCTGTGCTGAAGTCAGTAACTGATCCCTGTTTGGATCGTAAGTAACCGGAGAGTTACCTTGTTGCGGACGATACGGAGTTCCTTGGTACGGCGTTACAGATGGAGTACTTGGAGAGCTAGATGCAGGAGGATTTCCATTAGCTAGCTTATTTGCCCACCAATCACTGGCCATTGCGATGTCCTTTCTCTTCTAATAGATCTAAGCTAAACAACGTTGATACACACGATAGGGTTGAAGATAGAGCTACCAATCTAAAGAGCTTGGTTAGGTTATCTAGATCTTCTTTACCGAACCCCTCTTCTTCTGATTCCTTATCTTCTAACATATAAGCTGCTACCGCAATCTTTGCGGAGATCTCTGCATGAGAGTCTATAAAGGGAATCAAGTGAGAGAAACGCTGTAAGCGATCTTCACTAGCCCGCTCTTCCATCTCAGCAACCTCATCTGAGATAGGAGGTAAACCCATCTCATAAGCGATATCTTCTGCTGGCATCAGCATTGAATCATAAATAACTTGACGAATCAATACCGGAAGAGGAAGGTGCTTTTCTCTAGCATCGGTGAATGAGACCTTATTGGCCTTCTTCTTACGCTTGAACACTACTTAGCCTCTCCCCAACGGTTAACTACTTTAACATCAGCTAACAACGGGATGTTGAGCGCTGTAATACCTTCCATAGCTGCACGGATCGCAGCCTCTGTTTCTTCTGCGAGATGATCCGGAGTAACCGTAACAAGCTCGTCATGAATAGTCAAGATTAGGTTTGACTCACTAGGAATCATCTTATGAGCTCTGATCATAGCTAACTTAATGAAGTCTGCTGAAGAGCCTTGGATCACCGTGTTAAACGCCTGACGTTCAGCTCTAGAGCGTTCCCATGGAACACTCGAACGAAGATCTGGCAGATAACGACGGCGACCCATAGCTGTCATAGCGTAGGGAACTGGTCCACGCATACGACTCTCACGGATGACCTGCTTCTTGTACCGAGTTACCGAAGGGAACTTAGACATGAAGCTGTCCAATAGATCACGTGCCTGCGTTACTGACACACCGATAGATCCAGCGATCTTATCTGGTCCAACGCCGTACATCATAGCGAGTACTAGAGTCTTAGCAGCTGAGCGGTCTACGCCAACAGTATTACCGATGGTGGTATAGATATCTACACCCTCCATATAGTTGTTACACAAGATCCGGTCTTTGCTAAAGGAAGCTAGAACACGAGGTTCAATCTGTGAGTAATCGGCTACAACAAGCTTATAGCCCTCTGGAGCGATAAAGAGATTACGAATAGCCTTACCATTTTTAGTACGTGGGTTTGGCACATTCTGTAAGTTAGGATTACGACTGGAGAAACGACCAGTCTCAGCACCATACTGAATGAAGTCTGTATGGATACGGTTCTTAATCATAATAGACTTCTTAGCAAAGGTCTTAGACTTACCCGCAGTTGTGCGAGTAATGTCTCCACCAAGATATGGAATAACGTAGGTGGTTAAGAGCTTGTTAAGGTCTGAGTATTCAAGCAGGGCGTCTACTAAGGCATCCTTACCAGCAAAGACTTTGATTGCTGGCTCAGATACCGAGTAGTCGGAAATCGTTGGGGCAGTGCCGGAATCCACACGCTTCTGCCCCGCAGGTGTTAAGGTCTTAGCACGTAGGCCACGACCCCCCTCGTCCTTCTTAGAGAACAAGAGCTTCTGCTTTTCAGGAACACTATTAATGTTGAAAGCTTTACCTGCAAATGTATAGATCTTAGCCTTAGTTGTTTCAAGCTGAACTTCTAGATCAGCCTTGAGTAGAGCCAGGGCGTCAACATCAATGTCAGCACCATGCAGCTCCATATTACAAATTACTTCTAGAACATCCATCTCAAGATTGAAAATGCCAGAAAGCTTGTCTGTCTGTAGATCTGTAGAGAACTTCTTGTAAAGTTTCCAAGTCCACTCAGCATCTAAACCGGCGTAGGTAGCTACTTCATCGAAGGAGTACTTCTCTACTTCTTTACCTACACCCTTAACCATGTCGTAACCAAGCTCACGCTTTAAGCAGTCAGCTAAGCCTAGGTGAAGGCTATTACGTGTATTAAGAACAAAAGCAGCGTTTAGCGTACAGAAGTACTTCTTAGCAGGAAGATTCTTCAAGTACTTAGTTACGCTCTGTAAATCAAACTTTAGGTTGTGACCAATCTTTAGCATGTCTCCTGTGAAGAGAGGCTTAAGGGTCTTAAATACTTCTCCAGCAGTTAACTGGTCTGGAGCCTCTGTGAATACTTTGGTTGCCTTACGCTCGTCCTTGCTGTAGTCAGATGGACGGATAGGCAAGCCTTTGAGCATACGCTCTTTAGCTGAAGGTAGTAAAGGGAAGTCGGTACGAATATAGTCACCATTAGGATGACCCATAGGAATCACATCTACACGGCCCTCCGTAGCAAGTGCGATCCATGTGACGATATTTAGACGTGGATCTCCTCTGTGATCTCCCACAGTTTCTACGTCAAATACAAAAGCATCTTGCGCCATGTAGGCAGCAAGAACCTCGTCGAGTTGTTCCTGAGTGGTGACTATATTCATTGCTCTCCTAAAGTAGAGTTAGGAGCCCGGAGAGAAAGGAGGTAAAGACCGGGCCCCCAACTAGTTAGACTGGATTAGTTACCGGCAGCAATCTCTTTTGCAATCTCGGCAAGTTCAGCACGTGTGGACATGTAGAGAGCTTCTTGTCCTAGTGGCTTCATTGTCTTGATTAGATCGGCGCAAGCAACTGGATCAAGATTCCAGTCTTCAGCGAGGTCACGCTCCTTTACAGGAACGACCGAATATGTTGTCTTTGTACCAGTACCCGACTTGCTAACCGCAAAGTAAATGTCTTGGCGGTTAAGTGGGCCTGTCTTAGGATTTGTAGCAAGCTTTTCTAGCTGACCACATAGGCGAATACCTACTGACATCAATTGAACCTGTGGATCTTCATCCGATAGGTTAAGAACAGTCCAAGCAAACTTTTGGTCTGGCTTGCTGCCAACAGCAGTTAGTGGATCATTTTCTTCCAAGGCAATGAATGACTTCTTACCTGGACGGTTAACCCAGTGTTGCTTATAAATTAGTGGTTCATCTGAAATGAACTTGATAAGCTGAACATCCTCATCAAAACGGAAGTCTGTAGCAAATGCCTTAGATGATTTCTCGATTGTTGACTTAGCTGCTGCCCAGCCCTTTTGAATTGCAGAAGAACGCTCTGGGACTTCGTTCTCATCTTCTTCTGAGAAGAGTTCGACCATCTCTTCTTCTGTAGGTGTTGCGTACTCATCTACGTTAGGTACGTCGTTCTTTACTTTTAGTGATGCGCTCATGGCGATCCTCTTTCGGTTGTAGGTTGATATCTGAGATCCTGATGGATCTTTGCGATAGGTGGTTACTCAGTCTCTTGATCGTGAATCTTCTTCCAAGCCTCTGTCAATTCAATTGACAGTTCTGGATGACGATTCCAATCAACTCTAGGTGCCCCGATAAGGCCTCTAGCGTGGAATTGTTTGACAGTCTCTTCGATCATTGCCTTAGAGTACATACGCCATCCTGGCTTCTTTACTCCATCAACAATCATTGACTTTAGGCGATAGGGTGCACGTGGTATATAACCTTTTCGTTCCCAAAGCCTTACAGTGACTACCGGTCTTCCTAGTGCTTGGCACAATGCACCAACACTATAAAGCTCTACCGTTTTTCCATTCGGTAGTTTTTTTACCTGTGGATCTGCATCCCAGGATCCTAAATTCGCCGGCTTCTTTGGTTTTACATCTGGATCTAAGGGGCGGCGTTTATTCCTAGAACCAGGATAGTACTCGTCTAAGTCCGCAATGAACTTATCTAAGTTATCTTCTGGCATAGTTATCCCTTAGGTGTTAGAAACGCATATGAGACTTTCTTAGGAAACATCTCATCAATCTCTTCTTCAGTGAGGAGTCCATCATAGAGACAAGCCATTACTTCTGCTTCGTCTAGGACAGGAACTTGCTTAAAGCAACGATCATATAGACCCTTTTCTCTAAGGATCTTATCGGCGGTTAATTCATCAAGGCCTTGAGAAACTTTACGTTGGCGTTGTAATGAAGATACGCCTTCTACAGTCTCAGGTAACTTGTACCATAGATGGCCTTTTTCATCTGGCTCACCCTCGGTGTCTACCAGCTCTACTAGGTCTTTTTGTATTTCAGTCTTAGCACTGACAAGGTCATCAATGCGACCTTTAAGTAGCAAGAACTCACGAACTTTCCCGACTAGATCGGGCTGTTTTGGATCCTCTTTGTGAATTACTTTCGGCATCAGTTCCCCCTCTACCGTTAGTATAGAGGATTATTCTAGAGATTGCAAATCTGTGTCAATATATGCTTTTAGGGCCTCTACGATCACGTCTGTGACGGTACGGCTGTCATCGGCTGCTTTGATCTTGACAGCAGACCAGAGCTCATCTGATACCCGGATGGTGCGGGTTGGGGTCTTCGGTGCGTTTGGCATAGTAGATAAAGTTTAGACCGAAACGTTCTCTAAAAAAGCCCTAAGTGTGCCAACAGTTAAATTAACACCGCCATCAGCATTTATACCCTCACCATCAATGATGGCATTAGCTACTGACATCTTCTGAATCAACATAGCGTGCTGACGTTCTTCTATAGAACCTTCGATAAGAAAATCCTGAATGACGATACTAGGCCAAGTCGAAGAAGCTCTACGAATTCGCCCATTGCGTTGGAGAGCCAAACCAGCATTCCAAGGCAGGTCGTAATTAATAAGAAGATTAGCTTGAGGAAGGTCAACCCCATATCCGCCAGCATCGCTACTAACGAGAATACGACAATCAGGATCAGTTTGAAAATACTTCTTAGCAGCCTCTTTAGCTTTTGCATCCATTGCTCCTGTGTATCCGGCTGACATATAAGTTATCAGCGCTTCTCTAATTAAATAAACCATATGTACATAGCTAGTAAAAATAACAACTTTATTAGCCGGATCTTGATCTAAGAAGTTTTGTACGTACTCTTTAAGAGCACCAAGCTTTGGATTCTTAGTTAACTTATGCAGCATTTCTTTCTCATCTAGCTCAGCTACATATTTAGAACTCGTTTTTGATTCTAATAGCAAGTCCCCATGATCACAGAGCATTCTCAGGGCAGTTAGCTTAGACATAACCTTGCCCTTGAGAGCATCCATTACAGGGTTAGATTTCTCTCCTGAATAGTGAGTAAATAGGTCGAAAGATGTACCAAAAGAGTCTACGGCCTCATCCAAGTCAGCCAGGATCTCTCTAGCGATGTGCTTATATAGCTTGGCACTATGGCTATCAAACTCAACCAGAATAGGCTCTGCAAAGATAGTATCTGGAAGATAAGGAGCAACATCAGGATCCTGTTGACGCTTGCGTACAGACGCCGTAGCAAGTTTAGAACTAAGCGTAGAAAGGTTGCGGTAGCTTTGTACACCACCGAAGTGGTTACGTACAATAAAGGTCTTATCAAACAGATCAAAGCGTCCTAGTACCTTAGAGTCTACAAACTGCATGATGCTGTACAACTCTTCAGGCTTACCGTTTTCTACTGGAGTACCGGTGAGAGCAAATCTAATAGGGCTCTCTAATTGCTTGACGTGTTTGGATCGTTTTGATCTAAATGACTTAATTGCTGTGGCTTCATCGCATACGACGAATCCCTTTGGAAGCCCTTCAACTCCGTCGTCCCAGTCGTTAACAATTTGCTCATAGTTGAGAATGATATGCGTGTATCTTCCTGAAAGGGCTTCGGCGTACTGAAGCTGCCGTTGTTTCGACGTTCCGTCAATAACCAGCGGATTTCCATTATCAGTGAACTTCCTAATCTGTTCTGCCCATTGATACTTCAATGAGGATAGACAGATGATGATACCAGGTTCCGCAGGTGCAAGTTCTTCAAGTGCAGCGATTGTTAGAACAGTCTTACCTAAACCAAGATCATATGCAACAAGCATTTTTTTGCGTGCGACCATAGCCTCAACGGCTTCGACTTGATAAGGTAAGAGTGTCCCAGTAAACATTAGAGGTGAGTCATCAAGGTTGTCTTAACTGCAAACTCTAGATCTTCTAGTGAGCTGTTGTTGTGGACATAGGCATCGAACTCCCAGTTGTCCATATCATGCTCTGATACATGATCATTGACTGCCTTTACCCCATTACGCTCTACACGCCATATCTGTGCGTTGCCTTTTCTAAAAGGGGACTTAAGTGCTTCAGCCTCATTTTGAAAGCGAACATCCGTTATTACATAGTGTCCGTCACCCACTGTGCTAATAGCCTTATTAATCCAAATGTCTGAATCAATAACAGTTCTAGCACCTACTCCCAATGCCTGAAGTAAACGACGGACTTCAGGTTCTTGTTTAGCAACATCCCAACCATCTCGGTCTACAACAGTTTTTAAATCCCATCCCCCACCGTCAAACTCAAACCCAACTATGGGATTCATTTTGTATAGAAGTTCACGAATAGGGTCAGCAAAAGCTACACGAGTAAACCCGTGATTTTCTACTAAATAATTAGCTACAGTGTCTTTACCTGACTGGGCGTACCCAGATAGTCCAATGATCATACAAATGCCCTCTCTCCAAATACGGAATGCTTAGCAGTATCTACTCCCAGTATAGCCGATTCTCTATCCATATCGCCAATGTCTTTATCTTCGGTTGTATAGTTAAAGAACTTACACTCTAGGCCGTTATCTTTTAATCTGTGCAACATATCTTGTGAGGCCTTGAGGCCTGCAGGATCAATTTTAGGATTATCAAACGCAACGATCAAGCTATCTGCTGAACGCATAAGCGATAGCTGGTCTACGCTGAAGGATGCTCCGTAAGTAGCTACGCCTCCGGTAATTCCCAATGATAATAGCTTTACGCAATCGAGTGGCGACTCAACTATGATCATAGGTCCAGACTTATAGACATCAAAGCCAAAGAGAGTTTGAGACTTCTTGACTCCTGTAGGCCTGTTACGAAAGTTGCGATTACGTTGTCCCTTTTCCTGCCAGCCCATTAGCTTGTTTGAATACGGGTGGCGGATAGGTAGGATCCATGAATCAGAACTTGTATCCCAGAGGACTCCGTAGGCCTCAACGGCCTCTACAGTCAATCCTCGGGCGTCTAAAGCCCATTGTGGAGGCGATGAGAAGATAGCCAAGCGAGCTTCAGACATCTCTACGACTCGTGGGATAGGAACATACGAATTCTTAGCTTCCTCTAGCTGTTTTACTAGAAGTTCAAAGTTAACCTCGATATTTTGACGCAACCAGTCTTTGGCAGCATCAAGATCAAGGCGATCCCACTCTGTATAGAACTCATTGACTTCTGCAACAAGTGTGAAAAGGTTTCCCTTGTACCCACAAGAAAAGCAGTGGTGAACTCCGGTATCAGCATTGATTGACCACGAAGGGTTCGAATCCTGACGACCGGTACGCTCTAAGTGCATTGGGCATAGCCCAAGAAGCTCATCAGCTCGCTGGGATACTTCAATGCCCATACGAAGCAAAGCCGTTTCTACATCGCCCTCACGATACATTAGTCCTCCAACATCATATTAACTCCAGGCATAGGTGCTGTTGCAAGAGTGCCACACTCAATGCACTCCATATCTTCGAAGTAAGCGGCTACTGCGCCTTCTTCATCCCAACTTACTTTTAGATTCCAAACATAACAACCACACGGACAAACCATCGTAGGTTCTCCACGCACATCCATAGCCTGAGTGTAATCAGGCTTTACATCGTTGATGTCTTTGATTGTCGTAACCTCTTTCTGTCTCTAGGAGTTGTACCGCCCCAGATACCATCTAGGTTCGAGGTCTGCATTGCATACTCTAGGCACTCATCCTTGATCCAGCAGTTACCACAAATGGTTTTAGCTTTTTCAACAGCCTCTAAGTCATTGTAATACTCTGGGAAGAAGAGATTAGGATCCTCATCTATACAGAGCTGTGTTCCATTAAAAGGATTGAATTTCTGTGCCAAAAGCGCCATATTCTTCAAAGCGTCCACACTCCCAATCCCACATTAAGTCAGTGGTCGCAGGACCAGAGTTACGGCTAGCTACAATACGTAGTTCACGAGAAGAGTCATCTTCCTCGTCTTGTTTCTGTAGACCCAAGATAACATCTGAGTCTTGGAAGAATGAGGATGAGTAACCGATAGAGTCTGCGCTTACTTGGCCCTTCTTCATCTTCCACAAAAGAACCTGAGTAGAGATAACTACAGGGATCTCATACTTTTGAGCCACACGCTTTAAGTCACGAGTGATTTGAGTAAGAGCTCTAGGAGTTTCTGTCTCTCCGGACTTCTCATCTTCCATAAGGTATACGCCATCTACGAATACGATATCTGGGCGAATCTTTTCAATCTTTGCCTGTAGGCCAGAGACTGTGCGTGCAGCTACTGAATCAGTAAGATAAAACTTTTGCATGGTCTCCATTTTCTTAAGAGCTGCTTGGTATCTGCGATCCTCATCTGGATTAAGTTTTCCACGAGTAAGGCGGGAGTGTGCAATGTTTGCACGCATAGCATCATGACGATGCTGCTGTTCAAGGTTCGTCATCTCAAAAGATTGAAACATCGGTACGTGACCAGCTTCATGTACGTTAACTGCGATCTGCATAGCTAGAACAGACTTACCTGTTTTAGGTGGAGCAATGATCGTAATTAGCTGACCGGGCTGTAGACCTGCAGTAGCTTGATCAATAGTTCTAAACCCAGTGCCGTAACCTAATAGGCCACCATCACGGGTCTTAATATCAAGATACTCTTTATAGCGCTGTTCAGTATTTGCAGTCAGGTCAATGTCTGAACTCTGGCTAACACCTTCATCAAGAATCGTAGCAACACCTTGGCTCATCTCAATGATGGCCTGATCATGGTTGCCGGAAGCAACTAGCTCGGCAGCAGTCTGAACTACCTCGATAGCTTTCTGACGTCTACGATACTCAAGCAGTTGATCTATAAGGTACTCAAGAGAGTCTTCAACTGCTAACAAGCGGTAAGTAGGAAAGTTATCTTTGACCGTTACGGCTGTAGGAACTTCCTCATATTTAGTCCAGTGTTGTCGGATGAACTTCCACACTGCTCGGTTCTCTGCTACGAAGAACCAATCATCTGAGATCCCAGCCTCCATGGCTGGTCCAATATCACGAGTACGGACTACTCTAGATATCAGCCTCTCTTCGTTATCTGCTGCCATTAACTTGCCCCACATCCATATACCAGTGCCCATAGCGTAGACCACGCTCGGGTATATCAATTACGTGCCGTACTTCTGGTCTGTAAGGTAACTCAGCCACAAGATCAGCTACAACGTTATAAGCCGTTGCATAGTTGAAAGGGTTAGTTCCTAAGTTGTCTAGATCCTCTAATACTTCATCCATCTCTTTTTGCGTATAGTCAAAGCCGACTAACTCTAGAGTGAACTCATAGTTATCTCTAAATCTCCAGAAGGTTGCTAAAGCAATACGACTGTAGGAATACTCTTCATCAGGAACTGCGATTCCGAGAATTCGTTTAGTAACTTTATTTCTATCAACAAGACAATCTAAAGTTACTAGGACACGTTGAGGTATTTCATTTGAGATATCGCCCCCACGCATGTTTACACTACTTCTACTCGGCCATACTTAAATAAGAACTTACGAAACGAACTAGGATCTAAACGAGCCTCTTCGCTTTCCTCTGCGGAAGCTTTGTTAGAAACTTCTACGGGATACACGCCGTCATTCTCTAGCATCTTGCTCTTTACGAAGCGTGTGTGCTTGCATTGACTTCTAGAAGAATATCCAGGACAGTCGCAGCGCAACCTTGCGGAGTCTAGGTTGATCTGTACCTCGTGAACTCCGGTATCAGACAAGAAGATCTGTGTGGCTTGCCAATCGCTCATTGTTTTATCCATTCTTTCTACGATCCCCCTTAGGTGCTGTAACAGCTATCGGCACGAATGCTTCATTTATAAAACTTCCCATTGGTGTTCCATAAACCTGACCCCACTGAGCTAACGGAACGTTAGTAGTGATAATCGTTGGCAGACCAGCGTTGAATCTTGAGCGGATCAATGCGTCGAACTGATTTTCAGCCCACTCACTAGCAGTTCTATATTCCTTGCCTAGATCGTCTAGTACAAAGAATGGTACATTGGTTAGTATATCCGAGTCACCATATAGGCCGTCAAGTTGACGCTGAACGTCCTCATCAAAGTTGCTGAACTGTGACTTCTGAATCCTTAGAAGCTTTGGATAGTCCATAAAGACCCCCACATTCTTAGGATAGCGTCCTGGGCTACCTAGCGCTTCCGGAGACATACCCCTAATTAGGCTTTGTAAGGCCGTAGAGGCTAGAGTAGTCTTGCCATGACCTGGCTCTCCCACTAGCACCATTCCGACCCCGCAGAGGGGGCTTGTAGGGCTTTTTAGAATCTGTCCATCTACAACGTTCTTGATCCAGCGCTGTATGAGCTTAGATTCATCGGTCTCCTCTAGGTCTGAGAACTCTTTGCCGAGAGTTTTCATTGGGATACCAGAGTTCATAATCTGGTGTTTGACACTTGGTGCAATTTTGTCTAAATCAAACATTTACTCTCCCCCTAGTAGTCTTAACATCTTCTCTTGCTGGGCCTTGAAGTCTTCATCCTCGTATACGACAGGCGCATCGTTCTTTACTTTGCCCTGTACGACTTGGTAGTAGGCGAAGAAGCGTTGCCATAAAGGCTTGCCCGTCCCTACCTCATGCATGTTGCGTGGGTCGTTAAAGAACATCCGCATCGCCTTGAGGATCGTATAGCGGTCTGTACCCTCGCCCACATGCTTGTTAATCCAAGTCGCTACGTACTTGCTGTTAACCTGCGAGGACATATTCGGGGCAGCCTTGTTGGCTAGCTCGTAGAACTCTGCGACCAGATCGTTGGTAGACCAAAGCTCTTCCGGCGTGTTGATACGATCTCGGGCAGCGTGTTGAGCCTTAACAGGCTTCTTGTACTTGGCGTTGAGCCGGGCCTGATGGTCTTCGACCTTTCCGACAGCCCCCACAACATCCTCACCACGCATTGCTGCTAGCCGTCTGATCTGGCTACGTGATTGTGGCTGAGTCTCTTCACCGTCTAGATCCCATCCCATGCTTTTCTCCTTTGAGGGGGCGATGCCCCCTATAGATACAACTACGTTAGTAGTTGTATCTATATTAGTATTAGTATTAATAGCTTCTAGACTATTAGAAGATAGGTGCCCGCCTTTGCCGTGACCTGAAAATGGCATGTCGGTGCCGAGCAATTTCATGGCCTCTTCGGTGAATTTGAGTTGCGAAATCCACTGGCCGTTATTCTGCATACGGACAGTTCGGATGTACCTTGCTTCCTTCAATTCATTAATGGCAGATTGAAGAGCGTCCCGGCCTTCCAGGAACTCGTTGCTATTCTTCAAGTCATCTGCGGACAGCACTTTACCCTTTTCAGCATATAGCATGAAAAGAGCACGAGCCTTTAGTGATAATTTTGGATTTGATAGAGCTGCTAACATTTACCCTCCTACTGTTAGTTTAGCGTCTAGGTATACGGTTTGGCAAACCACGAACAGATCTTGGGTTTACTCCCGTGAAAAGCTGTTCGACAAGGTATGACAAAGTGAGCCCGACAAAAGTCGCAGCTAATGTGTAAACGGTGAGATATTTAACTCTCGTGTCTAGGTTTAGACAAAATAGCAAAGAAAGTATAAGTGAGGCTAAACCTCTCCATTTACCTAAATTGATGATCAATCCTTCTATTGCAGTTAGCAAACATGCTGCTGCAAGCCCTGCCAATATAACTGTTGTCATACTGTTAGTTTACTGTCTAAAAACTGCCTTGTCAATATCGAAGCCTTGACCCGCAGAATAACCGCTTGTAGGAGTGCAGCTTACGATGATGATTGCATATGCTGCTCCAGTGATAGTGCTTACTGGGAACGTGTTAGCGAGGTACGCCCAACGATTCAACACATTGATGTTGGTCGTTGCATCGCGTCCAGTAGGAGCAAGTGTATTAGCTGCACCAGTATCATCTACCGATGACGCAGTTAGTAACCCGGTAATGTTATCTGTGTACACTGGGATAGCTACGTTATTTGCGTTATACCAAGCAACGCCGAGAGTATACGAACCAAGAGATGCAGTATTAAACGGACGAATAGCTACAGAGCAATAGAATCCACCACTAGGTTGTAGGTAGATCTTGCTTGTTTGAATTCCAAACCTAGGGCTTCCAGAGGATCCCGCAGTTGTTACTGCTCCATATGCTTGACCGTGAGTAACTGGGTCATTAAGTAATGTTCCTCCAGCAACTACTCTTGCGAGTGTTGAGTTAACGCTCTGCCATGTTCCAAGATCTTGTTCAAAAGAAGATGCTGGGAATAGTGAGTTAGGCAAGTCTTGAAAAGTATCGGTTGGATCCCCAACGTTAATTCTCCAGCTACTTCCTAGAGGAAAATAGTTTCCTACTGTATTGGTAAGACGTGAAAGCTTTACAACACTGTTATTAAAGTATGAACTCTTTCCACCATATGGGCTTTGAACCTTTGCTGCATATAATGATTTTGCTGTATTTAATGGGTTTATAAGTGCTCTTGTAGTTGATAGCGTAGTATCTGCATAACCATTAATAATACGTCCATAGCTAGCTTGGCAACCATCAATATGAAACGAGGTCGAGGTAGACCCTGAAGTATTAGTTATAGAAAGACTTACAGGTACCGTTGTTTGTCCTGGAGTTAATTGAATAACTGATGAGATCTCTGTCCAGTTAACAGCTTCGGTAGAAGGTACTGTATAGGTTGTACCGTTAAGTGTATATGTCCCTACAGCGCCATTAACATATGCAGAAACATAGAAGTCTTCGCCACCTGTTGCTGCCCAAGGCAGGTATGCAGTTGTTGTGACTGTGCCTGTAGTGGTATACGATAACTTTCCAAAGTGTGTTCCAAACAATGGGCTGTATGCACCATCAGATGTTACAGCTGTTAACGTACCACTAGTTGCTGTCCAATCTGTTGTGCTTAGCTCAAAAGAAGGGTTGTTAAAATAGTTGTAGACACTCTTAGTTTCCCAATAACAATCTGCAGGTGCATAGTATGGCTGTGTTGTTGGGTCTGTAGGAAATATTCCACCGCTTCCACCAAAGTATTGAGATGGAGAATACACTTCTTCGGCTAACACGCCATCTATCCAATACTTATCATTAGCCTGGTTGTCAGAAAAGTAAATAGAGATCTTTGCTACAGGGTTTCCTACATCCACTGAGTATGGAGAGGTAAGCGTAGTTGCAAAAAGTTGTTGAGGTGTTCCACTCAAAGTTACTGCTGTAGATTCTACATAGTATTCTGTTGTTGGGTAGTAAATTCCATTAGAATCTTGAAGCAGTGTTGTTTGAAGTTCTGCTGTTGATTGGTTTGTAAACTCAACTCTTAGTATGGCGGTGCGTGCAGCAGATCCTGAAACCCATGCACTAAATGTCATAGTAACGTCCGGGTCTACAGCGATCCAATCACTTATATATGCAGCTGTACCTGTAGCTGTAGATGTTAATCGGCAAGCTCTAGTACCGTGAACAATTGCAGGAGTATTGCTGCTATCTGCAAGAAGAGTTCCGTTTAAAGCAGACCAGTCATACGTACCTAGTTCAAAGTCAGGATTAGAAACATAGTTCTCTCTATCGCCTGCCACTCTAATGCTTGTCTTTCTGGCGTCTTCATATTCAAAGCTTGTGTGGTATTCAGAGAACATAAAGAAGTCAAAGGCAAAGCGACTTGAAGAAGAAGAGGACGGGGTAACGGTTATCGTTACTGTAGCAAAGTATGCATTAAGCGGGGCCAACTGACCGTTTCTTCCGGAGTCAGACTTTGTCGTAAATTCAGACCAAGAAGCTGTCGTTGTTACTGATGTACCGGCAGACGTAGTACTTATCAAAGAACCGTACATGTTGTACCAGCTAATAGTTGCACTTACTGTAGCTGCATGGTCTAGGTGTTGCACCCAACCGCTAAATACATATCTTGTATTTCCTACAATAGGTACGCCATTAAGAAGCGGACTAACTGAGCCGCTAACGCCTAATGTTACTGGGGTCGTAGCTGCAGTCGTTAGCTTTCCAAAACCAACAGCACGAGGTGGATAAGCAGTTTCATAAAATGCTGGGGGAACAGTAAGACCAGAACCTGAATACGGTGCCTGTACCCATGTACCGCTCGAAGCAACCCAACGTCCTGTTGACTCTTCAAAAGAAGAATCATTATAATCAAGAAGAAGGTTGTGTCCTGGTGTAGAGTCGTTAGACCAGTGAGTTAGTGCGGAAGTATAGATACTAAGTCCTTGAGGGCTTCCTTTATACTTATTAATAA
>Ga0214175_1000254_pt1 | contig 16758 bp, 34 predicted proteins | sample TroBogEpilimnion_17_FD_153013 | JGI IMG/M metagenome (GOLD analysis project Ga0214175, IMG submission 153013) | Freshwater microbial communities from Trout Bog Lake, WI - 09AUG2007 epilimnion | ecosystem: Environmental > Aquatic > Freshwater > Lake > Epilimnion/Euphotic zone | place: Trout Bog...
CCACTAAGTAATAACGAAGTTTCTTACCGCGCTACTGACTATACGGATGCTATTGGGTGGGGAAAACCTGGGGGTCATACAAATCCAATAGATGTGAGGAGCAGTCAAGTATTATTATTTGGATCATTTTATGATGGTAATGCATCTCAAATATTATCATCATTTAGAGTATTGGGTAGTGAAAGTATTACAGATGAAATAATTCTTCCAGTTATAGGAAATGGTTTTAATTTTCAATATCAAATGATACCAACTACTAAATATATCACGTTTATTTATGCTGATGTTGTTGGAACTCCAGATTTAAATAATACTAGAAACGGAACCACCTATCCATATTTAAGAATACAACTATATGATTTAAGTGGTAATTTATTGAATGATGTTTTGACAAATTATGTTCATATTAAAGATTTTATAAATGTTGATAATGAAATTATATTTCTATTAAATAAATCAATTAATAGCCAATCTTGGACATTTAATGATGGTAGTGTGTATGATGATATTGTTTATGTATTCCCTGACAAATTGGTTGTTCAGAATACTAACAATAGTGTAACTAATGGATTTAATGGAATGGGTTATAATAAATTTTTCTGGATCAATAATGACTCATATATGTATAGTGATATTTACATATGGGCTATGAACTACCGAGGATATCATAATTTATCCACTGGAGAAATGGTTTAAATTTAGTGAAACCCATACTTATGGTCCATAAGTATGGGTTTCATTTTTCTAAAAAATAGAAATTTAAATTTAATATATAAAAAAATTAAAAATTATAAATATGAATAATTATAATAAATTAGTAGAGAAGTTAAAACAACAACATCAAAGAAATGGTTGGGAAATTAATGAACAACGTATTAGACAACAAGCTTGGATGTTAAATGATAGATTAATGAACGAGGCATCTTTAAATAATGGAAGCGCAGCAGCGGCAGCCGCAGGAGCTGGCGGGGGTGGAAGTGGAAATAGAAGAAATGCTAATGCTAACACAGTTGTTGATCCATTTTTAGGAGATTCAACAATATTGGTTTTTATAAGTCCAGTTACTAATAATTTATGTACTATTCAGTTTAACTTCTCAACACAAGAATTGACTGATATTTTGGATACTGGTATCTCTTCAAATGATTGTAATATAACCGATTATTATTATACTGAATTGAGTGATAGTGATAATGCTTCTTTTAAAATAATTTATAAAGGTGGTTTCTTAATGAGATTCACAAATCAAAATACTAATTCTTCTACCTTTTTATTTTTAAATACTAATAATGAAATACTTCAAAGCTGTCAAATATCTTCAAACCAATACTTATACTTCAGTAGTAAATTATATGTTCATTTTTATGATGTTACTAATCAAATTATGTATATTTTTGATGGTAAATCTGTTGTAACTTCTAATTTAACAAATAACTCATTTAATTCATTGGTATCTAATTGGGATAATTTGAATATTGATGGATCTTTCTTATATAGAGATGCTAATAATAATTATTGTCTTTTAGATAAAAATGGAGTGGTTCATGTTTTATGGAATTTAAATACTAATGGTGACACTGAATATGTAGTTAGTGCTGATGCTCAACAAATGACAAATTATGTTGTTATGGTTATTGGTGATAACAATAGTGGAAATTACAAAAGAATTGATTTCTTTAGTTCAACTGGTACTTTATTAAATAGTGTTGATTTAACTGGACAAGGTTATAATACTGATGGATCTATAACTAATATTTGGTCTTTTACAAATGTTCATAGCCCAGCCCCATATTCACCACAATTTTATGGTAATAATCAGGCTCAATTAGATTTAATAAATTCGGATACGAATCAACCATATTTATTCGTTAATTTTGATGGTGTTAATTCTACAACACATACATCAGCTGATGGATCTAATTATGGTGATATTGATATGAATTTTAGAACAAAATACTTTTATCAACCAACAACAGAATTAAGTTATTTCTCACCTGGATCAATTTTAAATCTTACTTATAATGATAGTAGTAGTGGGTTTTCTGGATTTAGTTTAGATAGAGCATCTAATAATGTCAAATTGGTTTATAAATTTGATTCTGATAATGTTTATAGAGATTATACTTTCAATACTCCAATTTCATGGTCATGGAATTTTAAATGTTCAAAAGACATTATATTATTTATATATAGCGATGCCGCTAACGTTTTAAAATTAATGGTATTAAAACCAGGTGGAGTAGATCCAATAATATATCAATTACCTGAAGGTGTTATATATGAATATATATATTCTGATATTTTTGGTGAATATATTTACATTTTATATCAATATACTGGTCAAGGTCCAAATATTGGTAAAATGACTATTTTTGATTTCAATTTAACTCCAATTGATTCATTGGAAGATGATTTAGGTAATAATTATTATGTTTGTCGAGATATTGGACAACAGATAGTATATATGGCAAATAACGTGATGGTATATTTAATGTGTCAAGGTGATCCATCTAACGAGAACTCAAATAGTAATAAAGTTTACTATTTCAATAAAAATAGTAATGGATTTCAACAATTGAATCTTACTTTACCAGTAAGTAATTATTATTCTTCAAATCTTTTTGATACGTATCTCGATGGTGCTAAAAATGGAGCCCCATATGATAACCCATCAGATTCTGGTGTCGATAAGATATGTTTAATTGGCGGAAGTTATACAACAGGATCAGATAGTGTATCATTTAGAATATTGAATCAAGATAATATAACAGATGAAATATCATTACCAATAAACAATACTGTAGCAAATGGGTATAATGTATTCGCTATTAGTATCGTAGGATTTAGTAGTAAATATATAACATATCTTTATAGAGGTGATTTAGTTGGAGATCCTGATTCAAATAACACACTAAACGGTATCACTTACCCATATCTAAGAATACAATTATATGATTTGAATGGTAATCTAATAAATGATTACCAAACAAATTACACAAAGCTTATTGATATGTTTACTCTTAATAATGAAATTATATTCTTAATGAATAAATCTATGAATAGCCAGTCTTGGACATATAATGATAATAGTAGTTATGATGATATTGTATATGTGTTTGAAGACAAACTAGTAATTCAAAATACATATAATGCGGTTGGACCATGTGTTGACTTAATTAACAAATTTTTATTTGTCAATAATGATTCATATATGTACTCAGTGCAAAGTAATGGTAGAATCAACTATGGTAAGATTATAAGTATGGTTTAACCCTATTCCATAAAAAACCCCATACTGAAAAGTATGGGGTTTTTTATGGAAGAGTATCTCATCCGGATTAAGATTCAACCACCGATTATCCATTTCAACTTTACTATCAAATATACATTCTTCTATTTCAATTTTATCATATTCAATATTATTCAAATCTAATATCTTAACCATTTCATTTATATGGTTTTTAAATTTGTTAAAATCTTTAACATAATCTCTATATGTTATCATTTGATAATTATATTCTTCAGAAGATTTGAATAGATTTTTGAGATATGGAATTTTCTTAATTCACAAATTCTTTTTAAGTTTTCAAAATTAAAATCTTTTTTAAGTTTAAGTCTTAAATGGGATTCATAATAAAGAAAATCTTTATTGGGGATTTCATCTGGGAATTTTTCCACCTTACTTCTTAAAACATCATATCCCATTGATGTTAGTTGATTTTTTAATGTGGTTAATGTTTTATTATAATCTTCACAATCATATTTTGAAGATGTCATTAATTGAGTTTCATTTTTCAATGTGTCAATTAATATTGGTTTGATTTTTAAGATTTCACAATCTTTTTTAAATTGGTTGATGTTGTTGGTTAAAACAGTCACATTGATTTCAAATTTCATGGGTTTATTTTTTATATTTTCAAATCCCAATTTGTTTTAATTTATCATCTCTTAATTCGGTAATTGTTTTAAATAAATCCCTTGAATACCATTGTAAATTATCATAATCATCTTTCAATAGATAATATGATTCGGTTTCATCAAACCCTAAAATATAATAAATTTTATTTAAAGTTAATCCATCGGTTTTTATTAAACAGAAGATTGATTTAGAGTTTTTCATTTTAAAAGTTGGTTTAATTTTTTATCTCTATTTAGAGATTTTACATTTTCTTCACCAAACATTTTACTTATAACAATTTTAGAATCTCTTTCAAAAATATTACCAATTAATTTTAACATTTTATTTTTTCTATCTGAATTATAATCATCAACTTTAATGTTAATTGGATCTGAAATTGATCCATCAGAATTAATTCTCACAACATGTGGTTCAGTAGAAAAATGTCCCCCCGTTTTATAGTAAGAAATATATTTAAGTAATTCCCTTTTATCATAGGAACATGCTGTGAATTTTTCGGGTTGAGTTTCCAAAAGGTTGATTACATTATCAATAATGTCATTTGCGTGATCAGAATATTCATAAACCTTAGATTTAAATTTAAAATCTTCTAATAAAAATGAAATATAATATAAAATTACACCAATCAAACCAATTGGCCAAAATGTGGTTAAAGAAAAAAAGATCAACGATGCTGATGTAATAAAATTAATTACAAATGATATTTTCATATATTTTTATTTTTTTAAAAATGTAAATGAGAAAAAAATGAATCCTAAAAATAATAGACTGATAATACTGAAAATTACCGATACGGTAGAATTATAATTAATAACTCCAACTATTTTTAGAATTGATGTTATTAATGATATAAGATTAAAATACATAGAAAAACTATATACAATTTGAACCCATTTTGGTAAAATGGAATTCAATGATAGTTTAAACAACATTATTTCTTTTAATGTTTCTTTTAATGTTTCTTTAGTTTTCATAATAATTAAATATAAAATAAATATGCTATAAATTTTAAAAAAATATATAATATAGTCGGATAGATAATTAAAAAGGTTATCATCATTCTTCTAAAATAAAGTATTTTTTCTCTCACCTCTTCAATTATTATCACAGACAACACCAAACACATTATGAATGTGATCCCTCCTATAAACCCGTTTAAATTGACAAATTTGGTTGGTTTAATATCAACACATCAATTAAATAAAAATTGGTATAAAGAAAATACATATCCGAATGAATAATGGTAAAAATTGATAATCAATTTATCCGCCCAATCGTAATCGGTTGGACGGTCCAACAATTTTGGAAAATACTCTAAATTGATATCACAACCAATTAAAACTATTAAAAAGATAAATACTAAACTTCTTAATATACTTTCAGATGTATATGATTCTTCTAATTCACCTAAGTCCATTATATTCCAATTGAATTTAATTTATCGTTTCTAATTTTATCAATTCTATTTAAATATTTTGGAATGTTTGGAATTTTATAATTTACCCACTCATATTCAAACATATCCCATTCTGACCAAGATCCATCTTTAAACCATATTGTTGATATACATTTAATTGATGTTTCGTCAATATTTATTAAAAATTCATAATATTCATCTTCTGTAAATCCTTTTGTTAGATATAAATGTTTATCAGCAATACCCGAACTAATTGATTTTTTCACCTCACAACATAATATCATATCCATTGGATTAGTGGTTTTTGAAACCATTGATATATGGTTTTTAAAAATTGATTTAAATTCATTCATTACTCTCCTCCACTTAATAAAAATTTATTACTAATTGTTTTGAATGAAATTCTCTTTTTTGAATCCATTGAAACCCAAACCAAACCTTCTCTTTCAGTTTTATCATTTAATACGGATTTACCTTCAGCTAACAATAATGCTTCATCAATTGTTTTTGGTAAATTAAAATCAGTATAAATTACTGGAACAGAATCCAATTCTAATTTTTTAACAATATCTTCTGTTTCCAATTTTGGTAAATACTCATGGTTATCAATATCAAAAATATTAAACACAAATAATTTTTGACCTAAAATCTTGTAAGGATTTCCTTGAACTCCTTCACCAATAACTTCACCTTGGATTGCTAAATTTCTATTTAAAGAAATTAATTTATTCTTAATATCCAATTGTTTTGCCAATTTCCAATGGGTTTGATTTTCATCTTCACGAAGATCCAAATTACGAGAACACACTCCGAAATCACCATTGTTGAAATAAGATGTGAAACTGGTTCCATCTAATTTTTCAGTAACGAAATATTTATATTGTGAGAATTCATTCCACTCATTTGAGAAATTTTGAGCACGTTCTTCATCAGTCTTAGATAAAAATGATGGAAACATTCCTTTCACTTCACCAGCAAGATTAGCAGGTACTGGTGCCTCATATTTAGTAACCCCTAAAATATCAGTAACATCATCTCCAATTAAATACAAGACATTAAAACCCACTTCAACCGAAGGCAGGATAGAAATTGGCATTACCAAGCCTTGAGAAACTTGGGATCTAAGTCGAATTGTTTTCAAACGGAAACCTTCAGATCCATCAGCCATTTTCTTGTATGAAGATTTTCTCAAAAATTCAAACTCATTTCTAATTGGAAGAAATGAATCAATTTCAAAATATACAATAACTTCACCAACATGATGAAGTCCTTTATTAACAACAACTTTCCAACCATCAATTGTTGCTACTTCAATTCTATCAGCACCTTCAATTGGTGTGAGTGCTAAGATTTCCCTAATGCTTGCTAACTTTCTCATATTTAATCTAATAAAAATTTTAATTTATTTTCCCTTGTTTGTAATTTTGACAATCTAAATCTGGCTGGTGAATATTTCGTTCCTTGTACAAGACTATTTCTAAAATGACTATTATAAATAGATTTTTTCCCATCATCATAAAATTTAATATAAATAAATATCTTTTTTGGAGATGGTTTAAAACCAGTGATTTCATATAGTTCATTGATTTTAATATTAGCGCATCCTTGATCGTCTATACATTCGACAATATCACCGATTTTAAGTTGATTATCCATAATACAAATATACGAATATTTTTAAAATATCCAATATTTTAATTATTTAAAATCCAATTTAATCTATTGTCACGTGATTGACTTTTACAGAATTCAAAATCGGTGCTCATTCTTTCGACTATTTCACCATTATCATTTTTAACTGAAACCATTTCACATTTACCACACATTCTAACATCAGTGACTAAATATTCACTTTTTCTATCGATAGAGGTTATAACTAAATTTTTTTTATAATTAATTGAACATAGTAAAATTTTGGAAACAACTATATCACCTTTTTTAAATTTCATATACAAATATAGTTAAATATTTCCAATTAAATAGGCTTGTCCATTGACGATATCAAAATTAACATCCATTCCTTCAAATCTTTTAGATTCTTCTATCCAAATATGATAATGAGGATCTTCATTTTCGGGTTTATTGTCCATATGTAAAAGATATTCCCAACCTTTGTTGTCTTTTACATACCAACCTTTTTCTGTTTTGTAAATTTTACCTTTCATTTTAGTAGATCGTTTAATTTTCTTTCTCTTGATTCTATTGTGATTAATTCTTCCAATTCTTCGAAATCTTTATTAAGATATTTTTTATATTCTCTTATATTTTTACATTTTATTGAAAAATATTTAAAAAATTCACTTTTTTTTCCATATGAAATAACAACATATAAATAGATTTGTGATATTGGGGAATATGTTTTAAAAGCAAATTCAGCGAATTGTGGCAATTCTCCTCTAATAGTGTTAGAAATTCCTCTAATTGATCTAGTCTTAAATATGACAGGATAGGAATTTAAAGTCTTTCCATGAAATCCAATATTAAGAGAAACATTATATACCATATATTGATATATATATTAAATTCCCAATTCGGAAATTCTTCTATCTCTAAACCATTGATTATCAGGTATTAATCTTAATGGGTTTGCAGTATATATAATATTTTCATCGTTTAATCTAATTAAACGACATGAAAAATATATTCCGGTTATTAACCCATTGTGATCAATGACTTTATACAATCCTTCTTTATAGAAGAATTTATCAAAACTTGCATTTTGTTCTAAATATTTAAATATTCCTCCGATTGGATACCAATTTTCTAAAATCTTTATTTTAATTTCTTTAGGAGAAGCATTGAATCTTTTCAAATTTTCTTTATTAAAAGCTAGATTATAATCCCAATTATTTATATATTTTTTACCAAAAGTACTCATATTCCTAATTCATTTAACTTATCATTTCTAACATCGGAAATTTTTATGAAATTTCTAGAACTCATTACAAATTTATTTTCCTGACCATAAATACTAATTACAAAAGTATTATTTCCCATAATTCTATCAATTATGAATTTGGAATTTCTATTACCCCCAAAATATTCAACAACATTTTTATTATCAAATCCAGATGATCTAAAAAGATTATCAAATTTTACAGGTTTAAAAACAACAATATCTCCAATATTCATATTGTAAATATAATGAATTTTATTTATTTAAAATTTGATTAAGTTTAAATTTAATAGTTTTTTCATTAATTATATATAATTTTTAAATTCCCAACTTTTCAAGTTTTTCATTTCTAATATCTTCTATCTTTTTAAATCTATCCGAATTATACCAAGTACCCAAATATACATTTAATGTTTCAAAAGTATCATCCTCTATACAATATTTGGTGACATTTTGTGATGATATCCTTTTAACTTCATAACATTTACCAATAGTTAAATATATCATTTTCTGATATTCACCCCTCATATTAGATGAATTATTATTTACACAAATAACTTTCATTTTTTAAAAATCAATAAAATTGTTTTCATGAAACATCATGATATATATATTATATATAATTAGGAATTTTTGTTTTTATATCCTAATATATCGTCAATTTTTTTATCTCTTGTATAATCTATGGCTAATTCTATTTCCTCTTCTAAACAAGCAATATTAAAATTTTCTGGCAATGTTCCGGTATATCCCTCAACTAATTGAATAATATAATCCAAATCATAACTACTATCACTTTTATCAATATTTATAATTTTATAAATATTATTATCTACATAATGACCATCAAGAACCGGACTATATTTAACATAGTCACCAATTTTAAACAATCCCATTTAAGATTGAATTTATTTTATTATCTCTTTTATCACTAACATCATATTTAACAATTGCTTGATATGAATATAGAGACATTCCATTTACGATAATTCCTGGACTTCCATATAATTCCCACCCATCTTTTATTTTATCATTTACCATTTTTGATAAGTGGGATGGATTTGATGCGTTAAGTAAAAAATATTCCATAGTGTAAATATATATTTTTTTATATTAAAAAATTAATATATAGTTTTATGAAACATATTAAATTATTTGAGTGTTTTTTTGAACCTATCGAAGAAATCACTGAAGATGATATATCTTTAACTATTGATTCTGATAATACAAAGGAAGAAGTTAATAAATCTACTGAGTTAATTAATAATATTGAAATACCTGTAACCGAAAGATTTGGAAATGTTAAAACAAATATTAAAAAATTTAATCAATTATAATGGAATATATTTTCATATATGGTTTGTTTAGAGATTCTGCGAATGGTTTATTAAATGATGCTATATTTTGTGATAAAGCGTTTGTTTATGGTAACATATATATGGTTAATGAATTCTATCCAGGATTTATTAGAAAAAATTGTGACCATAAAGTATATGGTGATATTTATCTAATTGATCCAAATATATTTAAAGATCTTGATGAATTTGAAGGAGATGAATATATTAGAAAAAAGATATTCACCAGTATAGGGGAAGAAGTTTGGATATATGAATATAAATATGATGTTTCTAATTTTAAAGAAATCACTAGTGGTGATTGGATGTTAAGATAGTAAATCATTTATTCGACAATCCCTTATTTTAGACACCAACCATTTACTGACTTCAAATGGATTATTGAAGAATTTAACTTTTAAATAATGATAAGATCCTGTGAATGATATATCATTTCCAAATTCATTTAATGTTAACACACCATCTGTATCAATCAGAACTGTTAATTTATTACCTATAAAATATATTTTAATTTTTCTAAGATTGCCCATTTGTTGAAGGATTTCATCTTTTTCAACGAAAATGTATTTTTTATTCCAATATCTTACATCATTAGATGGATCTTCTGGATTTTTAGGTTCTATTGATTTATTATTTTTCTCATGTAGATGTTCAATGAAGAAATCACATATTAAATCGCCGATATTTGGATATTGATAAATCATGATGTAAATATACAAATTTTTTTTTAATATATAGTTTATGAAATATATTAAAACATTTGAAAGTTATTCCAAGGAAACTATTGGAAAACCAACCGATATTAAAACAACAATTAATAATCTTAAAAAACTTCCAAAAGAATATAAAGAAGTTGCCCAAAACTTAACCAAAGATTATACTCACGCTAAAAATGGAAAAGTGACCGGATTAAACCTCCACCCAGAATTAAAAAAGAAAATTGAAGAAGGTGGTTATCCAGATGGATTTGATATGGGAGTTGATAAAAATGGATATTTTATACACACTCATAGAGCAAGAAGTAAATCATATGAATCACCAAGTAAAATACCTGTAAAGGATATTAAATTTATTGATACAACAGGATGAAACATATTAAATTATTCGAAACACATATAACAGATGAAAATCTAAAAGAAATAACTGATATTTCTAATGAAAGGTTATTACCTTTCATAGATATTGGCGCTAATGTTACGACTGAAATATTCAGATTCGGTAATGTGGAATTGTGTCGTTATCAAGTTATACTTGATTTTAATGGTTTAAAAACCATTTCACTAGAGGATATTGATGATTTGGTATCGTTTGATAATGATATTAAATCTAAAGGATATTCTTTAAATTCTATTACTGTTCAAATTCCAAATCGTCAACAAAGAAATGATTTTAAGAATAATCAATTTTTAGAATTAATAAATCCAGTAACTTTTAATCTTGAATTTAACATTAAATTAAATTCTTTAACAGAAATTGAAAATAGAGATATATTGAAAATAAAATTTTATTACAAATGAAACATATTAAATTATTTGAAAACTTTTCACCAAATATTGAATTAACAGATTTTCGATCCTTCAAACCTTCTGATGATATTATTTCTATTATAGATGAAAGGTTAATGGAACTTTTTGATTATATGAATCAACCAGTAGTTAGAATATTTTCAAATTTTCCAAGTGTAGATCCACCAGACACATTTAGAGTTTGTATCGAAGATCGAAGTTTTATTTTTATAGTTTCTTCCGAAATAATAGAATGTATAAAGGCTTTAATATCTAACTTAAAACAATATAAAATAAAAATAGTTGAGATACATACCACTAATTTTAGATTAAGAGAAAGTGATATAGATGAACTATTAAATCAAGAGGTTGAATATATATCATTAAAATTAACACAATTGTAAAAATGAAACATATCAAATTATTTGAAAATTTTGAAGAATGGACTTTTGAAAAAGTTAAAAATATGATTGATGATATCAAATCAATTTGTTTTGATTTAACCGATGATGTTCAATATCAAGTAAATATGATAACACCTTTGAATGATATTCAAGTTAAAACCTTATATCTTTATTTGAAAAGACCAAATGAATATCCAAGTTTAAAATCTCATTCTGCTATAGGTTTGAATATTACAAGAAATTCAAAAAAATCCCCAATAGATTTAATCCAAACCGTTCTACATCTGAAAAGATATATGGAATTAAATGGTTTCAAATGTGATATAATCAATCATAGCGTTGGATATCCTAGTATATTTCTTGAATTCAAAGAAAATATGGTAGATGGTGAAGAAGTCTATAATATTTATTCTAAATCGGAATCGAAAAAAGGAGACTTTAATGACATCATAATAACTTCAAATCAGATAAAAGACGATTCTTATTGGAGAAAGAATACAACAAGTTCTATTTTAATATCAAGTTTGAATATTGAATTCACTCTAATGTCCCATTGATATAATCTTCATAGAGTTTAATATTAATTGGTTTATAATTTTTACTAAATGCTTCTGTATAGGGTTTTATATCCTTTATAACATCTTCAATCACCTCTAATAAATCATTTTCATGAGAAGTTATGTTATCATTGATAATTGAAAACCAATTATCAAAATATTTTTTCAAATCTCCTAAATTATTAACCGGATTTATTAAAAATGAATATTCATTGGGAATTTTACAACCAGAATTATTAACATCTTTAAGAATTGTTAAATTAAAATCATTAATCATTTTAATCGTATTAATCTCACCTAAATTTTTTATTAAAAAATTAAAAGTTCTAATAGAACTATCCTTTTTCAAAAAAGATAAATCTCTCCAAGCTGATGTGTTATTCAATTCTCTTTTTAAGAAACTTTTATTTATTGTGTGAAACTTTTTTAAGTCTTGATAAGTTTGTTCGGTTCTAGATCTTAATTCACTTGATAATGATAAATAAATAACATTTCTAAATATTTTAAGTGGTGTGTTGTTTTGAATTTTCGTTTTTGATAATGATATGCTTATAACCATATCTATGGTTAAAGGTTGATTTAATTTATATTTTGTGTAAAAGTCAAATGCGTGATTTAATTCATGTAAAATCTCAGATTTGATTTTATCTGGATCATTTACAGGAATTCTAAAATTTAATTCTATATTATATAATCTATTAGATTTTAATATTACATTTCTAGTGTCTATGTTTGATAACCAATCTCCTTTAATGAAATTAATTTTTGTGTTGAAAAGTGGTAAATCTTCATTTTTAAGATCTATTATATGAGATCCATATTTATCCGGTTTGAATAAATCGTAAATTATTTCTTTATATGCTTTATTTGCTTCACAAAAATTTTCATTAATCATATCATATATATTAATCCAATATATTCTTCAATTTAATATCTAGTCTATATGATTTAGATTTATCAAATATTTGATCCACAATTTTCTCACACTCATCAATAACAAATTGTTTTGTTCTATATATCCCAGAAGATGTGAAATGAATATTTGGAACCAAATCCATATAATGTGAGCAATCAAAACCAATTATCCATTTATCATCATCATTCATATCTGAATATGTTAAACCACCATGGCAATCAATTACTAAATCATCATAGTTTATTCCATAGTAGTCATGATCTTTATCTAAAATAACATAACCACACCAAGCGCCGGAATTATTCCGTTTGATTAAACAATCAAATCCTTTGAAATTCCATCTGAATTCATCACCTTCTTCTCGAATCAACTTTTGTAAATTCATATTCTATATAATTCGTTAATATTTACTATATATTCTTTACCATCTTCATCTTTAATAACAACCTCAGGTTCCATTTTAATGATTTGAAATTCACCTACTTGGGTGATTCCCATTTTACTATCACCATGAAAACTATGTAATGGTGTCCATTTAACTTTATCTCCTACTTCCATAATTAAAACAAATGAAATGAATTATTCAATATCATCATTAACATAATTAATAAACAAATTGATGAATCAATTACCGTTAATATGTTTATAATTTTCAAACTTTTATTCTTTGAAATAAATGGGATAATTAAACCAATCAATGCTATCATTAACCAACCAAACCAATATTTTGTAAAAATCCCAATGATAGTTGTAATCATATAACCAATTTGAAAGACAATCATATTGTAATCATCTTTGTCAAGTGATTCAATATCATTTTCTATTTTTTGAAGTAGAAGAATTTGTTTATTCGGATTGAGAACAGTATGAAATTCTAAAATTATACATAATATAACTAAAATATAAAACATAGTTAAAAAGTTTGGTTATTAAATTTAAATGTGAAATCATCTGTGGTGTTTTCTGGATATGAATTTTTCCAAGCAGTTAAAATATTAATCACAGGTTGTATATCATCTGTAAATCGGAAATAATTAAAGACTTCATTATTTCTGTTTCTAAAAACAATATGTCCCAAATCTTTCATTTTAAATGTAACTAAACCTTCAATGCGTGCTCCACCATTTTCATAAACATTTTCTCTTAAAAATAGAATATATTTATTTCCAGTTTTCACCCCCTTGAACAGAAGTCTATCGTTTGTAATTCCTGATAATTTAGTTAAAATGTCAAGGAATGGTTCTTTTGCTTCAACATATGTTGCGATATATTCAAGGTTTTCACTTATATTTCCAATCATACCGAATCGGTTTGTTGGATCACCTAATCTTTTTTCTCTAATTTCTAATATCATATCTTTAGATTTTATACAAATATACAAAATATTTTAATATATACTATATGAAGTATTTAAAAAAGTTTAAAGTATTTGAAGCAACAACCCCATTGTCTGATTTACTTAAAAGTGATATTGGTGTTATTATTCATAAAAGTCGTGGTATTTTTGATAAAATGACAATCATTTTATTTGATTTTAAACTGAATAAAATAATAGGTAATATAGATATTGATAAAGATTCTGATAGTCTTAATTACTATCAAATTTTTAGATCTGCTGCTGAAAAGGGATATGGTCCAACATTGTATGATATTTGTTTAATGGGTGTTTATCCGAATGGAATTCGTCCTTCTGCTGTTATTAAACCTGGTGCTCAATCGGTTTGGAAATATTATAAAAATAACAGAAGTGATATTGAGATGGAAGTTATAGATGAAAAAAATCCAGAGTATGTTTCATCATTTGAAACAGATTTAGGATCTGAAAAACAAAGAGAAGAATCAACTCTGGATATAATAAATACTATTTACTTTTTAAAACCAACTGATGAATATAATTCACTTGTTAGTAAAGGTGAAAATTTAATGAATGAGTATAAAGTTAAGATTAAAGACTTGATGAAACTTAAAGAGGAATTCTTTAAGTTAAAATATTATTAATTATTATTTTAAAATCCTATAATAATTATAACCTTCATCTTCGTTATCAATTCCATAATGATCCCATTTCAACTTACCTTGTTCTAATTTTGCTTTAAATGATGGGTCTTTATCTTTTTCATTTATTTTCACTCTGATAAATTTAGATTTATCATAAGTTGTTTCTGGAATTGTTTTCTTTTTAGTTGCCATTTTTTTAGATTTTATACAAATATAATAAAATTATTTTAAAGATTGAAAATTGTTTCAATTGAAATCTTTCTCCTGTATTTTTTATAATCTGTTAATTTATCAATAGTTGGAGCAGTTTGAAATAGTATATATGGTATATAAATATATCCTTCTTTGTTGCTTGGTAATGATGTATTTGATCCTATTGGGGGTTGTGATATCTCATATCTTGATTTAATTCTCATTTTTGAAAATGTTTTTAATTTTTAAAATTCTATTCATTTATCAAGGATTTGATTTATCTTTTCATTTCTTATATATTGGGTTGCCAATTGAAAACATTTCATATCGGAAATAAATAAAATATGTTTTTCATTATTTATGTGGCAAATGGAATATCTGGTAATTTTATTTGGTTTATCTTCTCCAACTTTAACCACTTTATATAATTGACCTTTTCTTAAAAATGATTCTGGTGTTATTGGTGATAATTCATCATTAAACCCATCGGATAAATATTGTAATTTACATTCTAAAATATCACCAACTTTAAACATTAAAAATACCTAATTCTTTAATCTATTATCATGATTAATAGATTAAGTTTTATCAACTATTAACTTTCTTTACAAGTTTGTGGTTGGTAATTGAGCGGCATCAATTGCTAAATCTTTCTCTATCCAATTAAAAACATCAATACTGATAGATGTTAGATAATCAGTCACAATTGCGTCAATTAATATATTATCTTCAGTGTTATCATTTTTACCATTCCATAATTTATTAAGATGTGTTACTTCTTCTCTTTCAAGAGAAGTTAATTTCCTTAAAATGGGTTTTATTTGTTTTACTTGATAATTTACCCTTTCTGAAATAACAGAGTTTAAATGAATATCAATTCCTTCGATAGTTGAGGAAAATGGTTCCACACTTAAATCTATTTCATTTTCATCATTTAATTCATAGATGGCGCAATCACACCCGATAAAATATCTAAAATCTTTAATGCTTAATTCCATAACTTTCTTATTTTTTTTATTTATTCCAATCCATTCCGACCGGAAATGAATTTCTATATTCTTTTAATTTATTAACATCTATTGTCATATTTAATCCATTCAATTTCAAACCATTGAAATCATATATCGCTGAATCTCCACAATATGAATTGTCATTGCCATCAATTCCAATTCTATTAACCCCAATAACATAAGATTGATTTTCAATGGCTCTTGCTGGTAGTAGTGTATTCCAAGTATCAATTCTTTTAATCGGCCAACTTGATATATAAATTAAAATATCATATTCATATTTACCATCAATCATTTTATTCATTGACCAATTTGGAAATCTCAAATCATAACATATTAACGGACATATTTTCATTCCCATTAACTCCACAATTAATTTCTTATCACCACTTGTATAATTCACATCTTCCCCACTCATAGTGAATAAATGTTTTTTATCATAATATTCAAATGTGCCATCAGGTCTCATCCAAATTAATCTATTGTAGAATTTACCATTTTCCTCAACTATATAACTCCCACATATAACGGATTTTGCTAAACCACTTATTAATTTTAACCAATTAAATGTTCTACCATTCATTGGTTC
>Ga0214175_1000264_pt1 | contig 16432 bp, 12 predicted proteins | sample TroBogEpilimnion_17_FD_153013 | JGI IMG/M metagenome (GOLD analysis project Ga0214175, IMG submission 153013) | Freshwater microbial communities from Trout Bog Lake, WI - 09AUG2007 epilimnion | ecosystem: Environmental > Aquatic > Freshwater > Lake > Epilimnion/Euphotic zone | place: Trout Bog...
CTAATTTCAAAATCTTCCAGTTCAGCGGACGTTCGCCGTATTTATTCACGCGTGCAGGTTGGGTGGATTTTCGCGAAGGCTTTTTGCGTCCCAGTTTTATCCTGCTCGCGATTTGCTTTGGCATCGCTTTAGGCCCGGACCTGGGGACCATCATCCTGTGCTGTGCGGTCGGTGGCGCGATGATGTACATTTCAGGGGTACGTATGTTGTACATTGCCCCAAGCGTACTCTGTGCCATCGCGGGTTTCGTGCTGCTAATTTTAAATTGGGGCAATCGCTTCCGCCGCATTTTATCTTTCTTAGATCCTTGGGGACGTCGTGGGGATGAAGCTTACCAACTCTTTGAAGGCATGGTAGCGTTTGGCGTGGGTGGCGTGACGGGGAAGGGCGCTGGTAATGGTTTACAAGGTCGGGCTTTTTTACCCGAAGCCCATACGGACTTTGTTTTTTCGGTGATTGGCGAAGAGTATGGTCTCATCGCCACGAGCACGATTGCCCTCATCTACCTAACAATTTTTATTTTGTCATACCGGGCGATGCGTCAGTCGACGGACCTCTTCCGCCTAAACGTGTGTTTGGGCGCGACGTTGTTCTTAGTCTTGCAAGCCTTGGTGAACATGGGGGTCGTCACAGGTTTGCTTCCCACGAAAGGCATCTCGCTTCCTTTTATCAGTTATGGTGGTACGAATTTGGTCATCATGGCGTGCATGATTGGGTTGGTGCTGAATTGTATTCGCGCTTCGGTCGAGCCCCCCTTCACGCCTAAGGAGGCGCGGCAATGAGCCGGATTCTTTTAGTTTGTGGTGGCACCGGCGGTCACCTCGCCCCGGGCATTGCCTTGGCCCAGCGTCTGACCGAAGAAGGGCATGAGTGTTTGCTGATGGTCAGTCGGAAGACGGTGGATGCGCGGATGACGGCGAATTACCCTCGGTTAAAATTTATTGCGGGTTCGGGTCGGGGCTGGGGTTCGGGTCTGTGGAATAAAGTTTTATTTTTCCCCGCCTTGTTAGGGGCGATTAGCAACGCTTGGCGGTTGTTGGGTAGTTTTAATCCTGACACGGTGGTATGTTTCGGTGGTTTTATGAGTTTAGGACCAGCCCTCGCGGCTTGGTTACGTCGGCGTCCTTTGATTGTCCATGAAGCCAATCGTAAGACGGGTAAGGCGGTGCGTTTGATTGCACGTTTTGCGGATGCGGTGCATTTGCCACCAGGAGTGCGCATTCCGGGGATTGCCGAAAGTCGACAGCATGATTCGGGCTATCCTGTTCGTCAGGAGGTACGTCCCGTTGCCCGCGACACGGCCCGTCGGGCTTTAGGGTTTCCTTTCACTGGTAAACTTTTGTTAGTCGCCGGTGGCAGCCAAGGGGCGCAAAAACTCACGCGTTGGGTCGAGTCAGCTTGGCCCGAATTAGCGAGCCGCGGTATTCACGTTTTGGCTTTAACGGGCCCGAATGGCCAGGAAGTTGAACGTCGCGAGGGGAGTGCGGTTTTGAAATTTTTGCCGTTCAGTCACCAAATGGGCCATGTTTATTCGGCAGCGGATTTAGCCGTGACGCGGGCGGGTGCGGGGACGTTAGCTGAATTGGCCAGTTGTCGGACGCCAGCGATTTTAGTGCCGTTGCCCTCGGCCGCCGAAGACCACCAAACCGCTAATGCGGTGTTCATGACCGAAACGGGAGCCGCTTTGTTATTAGCCGAACGCGACCTGACGGAGTTAACCCCCTTGGTCTTAAAAAATATTTCCGATGCGGAGGCATTGGCCGCCATGCGCGATGCTTTAGCTTTAGCCGACACGCGTAATCGCTGGGAAGATCTCGCCCAAGAAACTATCACTCGAGCCCGGGCTTTTCGCCCGCAACCCGCATGAGTCGCTCGGCTTGGTTATTAGGGGCTTGTGGCATGGGCGTTGGGCCCTTGGCGATTTATTTAAAAGGGGAGGGCTGGGAAGTTTCGGGTTGGGACGATGCTCCCGGAAGTCCCATGGAGTTACCTTTAGCAAATGCGGAAATTCCGTTATTGCGTGATCCTTGGACGGCTGGTCGTCAGCCTACCATCGTGGGTCGCTCGAGTGCGGTTAAACCGGGTCACCCCGCTTTGCATTTAGCGCAGCAACATCAAGTTGAAGTCTTGCAGCGCGGCCAACTCCTCGCCCGCAGCGTGGCCCAACGTCGCTTCGTCGCGGTGTGTGGGAGTCATGGTAAGACCACGACCTGTGGGATGATTGTGGCGGCGTTGACGCAAGCGAACGCGGATTTTGGTTATGTTTTAGGCGGTCTTTTTCGCGATCCACAGTTTCCTCCCGCACGGGCTTCGAGTACCTCGCCTTGGGTGGTAGCAGAAGTGGATGAAAGTGATGGTACCATTGGGGCATTTTCGCCTGATATCACGGTGGCCGTGAATTTAGATTGGGATCACCCCGATTACTACCGCGACGAAGCCGACTTGGAGCGAGTGTTTCGCGCACTGTTTGAACGCACGCGCACGGCAATTTTTATTCCTGCAGGCAATGAACGTTTGGAGCGTTTGACCGCGGGCTTAGCGATTCCGGTGTGGCGCGTGGGTTTGCAGGGCGATTATCAAATTCAACCCGTAGCGGGTGATCACTCTTCTTCGGTTCTGGCACTCAGTGGTAAATTTCCCGCCGGACAAGTCGAACTGCCAGTTGCGGGGACGTTTAATCGCGCGAATGCGGCGATGGCTCTGGCAGTCACGCATCAAATCACGGGGCAATTAGTGCCTGAACCTTTGGCAAAGTGGCGTGGGATTCGTCGCCGCCAAGATGTGTTGTTTGAGCGCCAAGGGCTGCGCGTTTTAGCCGACTACGCGCATCATCCGACAGAGATTGTCGCCTTGTTGCGTTGGATTCGCGAGACCCACCACGGACGTTTAATTGTGGTTTTTCAACCGCACCGTCACACCCGTACCAAGCAATATGCCGTTGAATTTCGCGAGGCCTTGAGTGCGGCAAATCACGCGATTGTTTTGCCGGTCTACTCGGCGGGTGAAGCGGCCATTGAAGGCGGTCATTCGGAGGCCGTGGTGGCGGGCTCACGTCACCAATTGCTCGGCGACCGTTCGCAACTCCCGCGATTGCTTCAAGAACTGGCCGACGGAGAAGAGAGTGTCATCGCTTTTGTTGGGGCGGGTGACATTGAGCGTGATGCGGAAAATTTTGCTAAAGTCTTACGCCATTCTACGGACCTTGTTTTGTCGAAGGATTTGCCAGACTTAATCAGCCAGCAACTCAGTCCAGAAACCGTGCTGCGGGCGAATGAGCCGTTGGCTCGCCATACCACGTTGGGTTTAGGTGGGGCAGCGCGTTGGTGGGCGGAGCCAGCTCATGTAGAAGACTTGAAAGTGTTGTTAAAAGCCGCGGGTGAGTTGGACTTGCGGACTTTTATTTTAGGACGTGGCTCCAACCTCTGGGTGTCATCCGAAGGCTACGAGGGCTTGGTTATTCATTTAGCGGCCTCGCACTGGGGGCAGATTGAATTAGTAGAACCAGGCAAAGTGCGCGTCGGAGCCGGGGTGCGTCTTAAAGAACTTTGTGGTTGGGCTGCTAAGGCGGGTTTAGCAGGCTTTGAATTTTTAGAAGGCATCCCTGGCACTATCGGAGGTTCCTTGCGCATGAATGCGGGGGCCATGGGTGGGTGGATCTTTGATTTAGTAGAATCCATTGAATGGCTCTCCCCTCAGGGCAAGGTGCGGGTAGCCCGCCGCGACTGTTTTGATGCCCTTTACCGGGATTGTCCGCAATTGCGGGGCACGGTCGTTTTATCTGCGGTTTTAAAAGCTAAAGCCCAAGTCAAGCCTGAGGTCATTCGCGAACAAATGGAGACCTGGGCCCAACGTCGGCGTCAAACCCAGCCTCGCGAAGCGAGTGCTGGCTGTGTCTTCCGCAATCCCCCTGGGGCGGCGGCGGGGCAGTTGATTGAAGCAGCTGGCTTGAAAGGCCACACCGTCGGTGGGGTGATGGTGTCGCCCGTGCATGCCAACTTTTTAGTCCAGCAAGGGGACGCCCGTCCGGAAGATTTTATTCAAGCCATGAAGGATGTCCGCCAAGCGGTGCGACAACAACAGGGGATTGAATTAGAGCCCGAAATCATTGCACTCGGCCACGAATGGAAGGAACTCCTATGAAACCTAACCCGCAAATCGTGGTGCTCTGTGGTGCCATCTCGCCCGAGCGTGAAGTTTCGCTCCGTTCGGGTCGGGCCGTGGCTGCGGCTTTACCGGGGTCGGTCTTAGTAGAATTAAACGAGAACGCGTTACCCCCTTGGCTGCAAGGTCCGGGCTACGTGGCTTTCCCCGTGATCCATGGTGATTACGGCGAAGATGGACAGGTGCAGGCTGAGTTGACCCGACGTCAGGTGCCTTTTGCCGGCTGTGATGAGGCTACGAGTCGTTTATGTATCGATAAAGTGGCGACTAAGCGCGTCATGCGCCAAGCAGGCGTCCCGGCGATTCCAGAAGTCGCTTTCAGTGGGCAAAACCTCCCGACGGCCGAGGCCTTGGTGCAGACTTTGGGTGAGGAAATGGTCATCAAGCCTGCGGATAAGGGTAGCAGTGTGGGGTTGTATGTTCTAAAAGGACGCGAGCAAATCATGGCCGCGCTACAAGAACTTTCCCCGACCGGCCAGTGGATGGCCGAACGGCGTTTGCGAGGTCGTGAGTTATCCTTAGGAATCTTAAACGGTCAGCCGATGGGCATTGTCGAAATCGTCCCCATGCAGGGAGTTTATGATTACCGGACCAAGTATACCGCAGGGGCCTCGAATTACCTTTTCCCCGCCCCGATAGATGCTGGGTTTACGGCCGCAATCCAAGCCCAGGCCGCCAACTTATTTCAAGCGTGTGGCTGCCGCGACTTTGCTCGGGCGGACGTGATTTTAGAGCCCGACGGTAAATTCTATTTTCTCGAAATTAACACCATGCCTGGCATGACTGAAACGAGCCTCATGCCAAAAAGTGCTTCTTGTTTGGGCCTTGATTTTCCTGCCCTCGTGCAACGGATGATCGCCCCCGCTCTCCAGCGTGCTCACGCTGCGTCCGCCTCATGCTAAATTTCTTCAAAAAGTTTTTTGGTAAACGCCGCGATGCTTACATGGGTCCGGAGCATCATGATTGGCGTACGATGGTGCCACAGAATGTGTCGCGTTTGCCAGGAAGTGATTTAGGTCGTCGGCGCGTTGTTCGTTCGCGCCTGCCCTACGTGTTGACGTTCCTCTTCTTTATTCTTTTGGCCGTGGTTCTTTGGTTCTCGATTGATGAGGCTACGCCCGAAAGTAAAAACGCGCCGCTCCGTTTTAATACCGATGGTTTTTTGAATGTAGGTTACGTTCAAAAAGTTTTAGCCACGAATCCACAAGGCACGGCTCGGGAAGTGCGGGCGATTCGGGCGGATTTAGAAGCCGATAACCAAGTGCTCAGTGCGCAAGTCGCCCGGCGAGCAGATGGTTCGTTAGATATTAATTTGAAAGAGCGCGTGGCGGTAGCCCGTGTGGCCTTGAATGCTCCGAATGGCGGACCGTTGGTGATTCGTCTCGTTAGTCCCGAGGGGCTGACTTTCTCGGGTCAAAATTACCCAGAGCAAGCCATTCGCAATTTGCCTGAAATTTTAGAATTCCGTTTCACGGGTTCGGGAGATCAATTGAACATTGATGGCTTAGACATTGTCGGGGAGTTCCTGTTAGCCGCCCGGACGCAATACCCGAATCACTACAAGCAATGGGCGGCGGTTTCGCTGCGCGATTGCTTTGGGGCGCAAGGCAGTACGCCTAGCTCGAGTTTGCACGTTATTATCCGTCCAGGTACGCAACCCCTTGATCGTCCGGCGCTCAATGAAATCGTCTTTTCCACTGGCGATTGGCGCTCGGAATTACTGCTACTTTCGCGCCTCGATCTCGAGGGCCTTCTTCGCAAGCCCGCCGCCACGGCTCCAGCTTACGTTTTAAAATTATCGATTCAGAATCGTACTTCCTCTCAACCCATTCCTGAACCCCGCCTCGTTCCCGTTACCACCCGATGACTCCGAAACCGCTCCCCAGTATTATCACGGTGATTGATATCGGTACGCACAAGACGACTAGCTTGGCGGGACAAGTGGTGAACGGCCAAGCCCGGATGATTGGCTTTAGCGAACGTCCAACCGATGGCGTGGTGAAGGGGATGGTTACGGATTTGGAGAAATTACAGCTCTGCGTGCATGAAGTGGTGAATGATGTGGAACGCACGATGGGTCGGGCGGTGGACGAAGTTTACCTTTCGCTCTCCGGCCCTGATGCGGAAGGCGAGCGCGTGCATGGCTATACCAGTGTGCCCGCCCATGATGGTAAAATTACTAATAAGGATTTGAAGGAAGCCATCGAGAATGCGAAGTGCAAGGAGCCCCCATCAGGGTGTGTTTCGATTCTCTATATGCGTCAGCCTACCATGGTGGATGGGAAGCCGGTCGGCAATCCGGTGGGCATGACGGGCCAAAAAATTGAAGTAAATTTTTGGCGGGTCACGATGAAGCACACCGGTCTTGCCATGCGGGTGGGGATGATCAACAGCATGGGGATTAAGGTACATGATTTTGTCTTAGCTTCGCATGCAGCGGCTTGTGCCGTGGTTACGGATGCGGATAAGAAGGGTGGCGTTCTGGTGATTGATATCGGCGCTGGGACAACGAATTGGATTTTATACTTTAAAGAACACATCCTGTGCGCTGGAGCGATTTCCGTGGGTGGGGAGCACATCACCAACGACCTGAGCATTGCGTTGCGCATTAGCCGTGAAACTGCCGAAGACTTGAAGGTGCGTTTTGGTTCGGGGGTGCATCGCGATACCGATGCGAATCAGACGATTTGGAAAGATGGCGACCGCGGGGTGGGCGATCAGCAATTCAATCGTGGCACCATCACCCAAGTCACCGCCCTGCGTTTCCAGGAAACGTTGAATTTTATTAAGCGCGACGTCATGGAACGCGTGAATGCTATTTTCAAAGCACAGAACGTGGAACTCGACCAAAACTTCCTCCCGTCGGGAATCATCATCACCGGGGGCACGGCGAATTTACAAGATGCCACGGAAGGAGTGGAGAAAGTTTTTGGGCTCTCTGCGCGGGTGGGTACACCTAAGTTTGAAAACGAAAGTTTCCGCAAACCCCAGTATGCTGGAGTTGTGGGTTTGATGACGGCAGCCATCGCGGATGCTCCAGCTCCCAAACGTGCCCCCAAGGGTTTCTTGCCTTGGCTCAAATCGCTTTTCCGCTTCTGAGCTATGTCCACCTCTCCTGGCATTTTACTCATCGGGCTCGGTGGAGCAGGTTGTGCGATGGTCAGTCGTTTAGCGCCACGTTTACCTGCGGAAATTAAAATTCTATTAGTAGATACCGATACTCGTCCTCTGGCGGAAAATCCCGCCCTTGAAAGTGTCCAAATTGGTCGAGCGGTCTGTCGCGGGATGGGGTCGGGGGGTGAAATTGGTTTAGCGAAGACTTCAGCGGAAGCGGATGATGCGACCTTGCGTCGACAATTGAATGGCTTCCCGCTCGTGGTCTTGGTGACGGGTTTGGGTGGCGGTACGGGTAGTGGTGTGGCTACTTACCTTGCCAACTTAGCTACGGAATTAGGCTCGACGGTTTTAGCCTTTGCTACCTTGCCGTTCTCGCACGAAGGCGAGCGACGCCAACGTCAGGCCAAAGAAGCGTCGGAACAACTTTTCCTCAAAACGCACGGGATGGTTTTAGTGCACAACGATTTGTTATTACAGCAATCGGGTGCCGAAGCTCCTTTAGCGACGTCCTTTAGTGCGGCGGATCGTTGGGTTGGCGGAGCCTTGCAAGGTTTGGCCAGTGCCTTTGAGCCTGGTGCCTTGGTGCCTGTAGACCCTGCGGCTTTGCGTTCCCTCTTTGCCAACCTCGCCTCGCCGACGCTGTGTGCCTTTGGTACCGACGAAGGGGAAGGCGCTGCGACGAAAGCGGCCGCTGCGGCCTGTGATTGTCCTTTGGCACACGGCCCAGGCTCGGTGATGAAAGTCGGTTCGCTCTTCGTGTATGTGGTGGGCGGGCCGTCGTTGACGTCGGGTGAGGCTTTTGAAGTTGTGGCTGCGGTGCGTAAACGCTTTGGCGGTGAAATCAGCACGCTCTTGTGTGCTCGTGTGGACCCGAATGCCGGTTCGCGCGTGGAAGTGGCCGTCTTAGGTGCTTCGCTACCTCCACAAAAGAAAGCGGCCAAGCCCCGCAAAGGGGCTGCGCCCGAAGCTGAAGCCCAACCCCTCTTTGATTTTGCGACCGAGGCTTCGATGCGCCGCGGTTTATTTGGGGGCACGCCCATGACCTTTATTGATGGGCAAGATGTCGATGTGCCGACCTACATCCGCCAAGCGGTTAAATTGATTCCCAATCCTTAAGTTAAGTCGCTTCCCGGTTGCACCATTAGCACTTCCTCTTTAGGTCTGGAGCTATGTCCGCGTTTGATGTTGCCGCCTTGCGTCGCGATTTCCCGATCCTTGCTCGTCAAGTGCATGGCCGCCCTCTGATTTATCTCGATAACGCGGCGACGTCGCAAAAACCCCAGGTCGTTTTGCAAGCCTTACAGCATTATTATACGCAGCAAAATGCCAATGTTCACCGCGGGGTGCACCGTTTGAGCGAAGAAGCCACGACGGCATATGAAGAGGCCCGTCATACGGTAGCGCGATTCTTAGGACTGAAAGAAAGTCGCGGCGTGGTGTTCGTGCGTGGAGCGACCGAGGGGATTAACCTCGTGGCGAGTTCTTGGGGTGGGGCTAATTTAAAGGCTGGTGATGAAATCGTGCTGACCACCATGGAGCACCACGCGAACATTGTTCCTTGGCAGGTGGTGGCTGAACGTACTGGCGCGAAAGTAGTCGTGGTGCCGATTAACGCTCAAGGCGAAGTCGACTTGGCTGTTTTCCAAAGCAAACTCACCCCTCGTACGAAACTTGTGGCGGTGGCGCATGCTTCGAATGCCTTGGGCACGATTAATCCTGTGGTAGAGATGATTCGTTTGGCTCGGTCGGTGGGCGCCAAAGTTTTAATCGATGGCTGCCAAGCGGCGGCTCACTTCGCCATTGATATCCCCGCGCTTGATCCTGACTTCTACGTCTTCTCGGGGCACAAAACGTTTGGTCCCACCGGCATTGGGGTTTTATGGGGTCGTCCAGAATTATTAGACGCCATGCCGCCGTATCAATTTGGGGGCGATATGATTCGCCGCGTGGATTTTGCTGGAACGACTTTCCGGGAAGCCCCTGAACGTTTTGAAGCGGGTACGCCAGATATTTCCGGGGCGATTGCGTTGGCCGTCGCGTTGGATTATTTGAAGCCCATTCTTATTTCACCGGCCGCCCAAGCTCACGAGCAACTCTTATTAAAGACCGCGACGGAGCGGTTAAAAGCCATCAAAGGCTTGCGTGTAATCGGGGAAGCGAAGCACAAAGTCGCGGTGTTATCCTTTGTGATGGAAGGTAGTCACCCTCACGATTTAGGCACCTTGCTGGATGCGGACGGTATTGCCATTCGCACCGGACACCATTGCTGTATGCCCTTGATGAAGTTCCTCGATTTGCCCGGCACGGCGCGGGCCTCTTTTAGTTTCTTCAACACCTTGGAAGAAGTTGATCAGCTCGCGAAATCGCTCGAACGGATTCGCAAGATGGTAGCTTAAGCAGGCGGAGGGACTGCTTGGCCAGCGGTGCGACGGAGGATATCGAGGATTCCCTGAATTTCCCAGTTGCGTGAGGCTCCCACTAATCCGAGGCGCAATCGGGCCTCATGGAGGTCTTCCGGGAAATTTCCCGGCGGCCAGTTGAGCCATTTTTCCAGTTGGGAGTTTTGTGGGTGATGCGTGAGGGGTAGGAGGGCGTTGATGCAGAGCGTGTCGGTGCGTCCATCGGGAATGACTTGAGCTAGAATCTGATCGATGAGGGCTCGCCGGTGTTCGTTGAGGGCGATTTCAGCTGGGGTTTCGCTCCAAGTGCGGACGGCTTCATGCCATTGGGGACGTCGTCGCAGTAATTCGAGGTATTGCGATAGACGCCGATGCGGGTGTCCAGCGGGGCGCAGGCCACGCAGTCGCCACCGCCCTGTTTTCTCAAGGTAAAGTTTGTCGGTACCTAGTAGAATCATTTCTGACGGCTTATAAGTTTGGGCCAGTTCGGACATCGGGGCACGGTTGCCGCCGAGCCCTAGGGCTTCGAGACACAGTTCATGGCAGGCCTGCTCCCAGCCGCGAGTGTTGATGCGCGTTTGGGCATGTTGGGCCTTGGCCTCGAAGCGCTGAATCGCGCGACGCCGTAAGCCTTGGGCAATGTTAGGTTCAAGGTGCAGGACGCGCCGGGCAACGTCGCCAGCACGCCCTCGCAAGTCGAGCAGTGCATCTTCTTCGGCTAGGTCTTCGAGGTCGCGGGGCAAGTAAGGTAGGAGGATAATCGTTTCCGGCTCTTGCTGTTGGGCGGTTTGAATGGGCTTGGCGCCTGGCAGCAGTACTGCGTGAAGGATGACCCCGTTGAAATTCGGATTACGCTGGTGGCCGTGGGCGTTCCAATCATCCCAGCGCAGGTGGATCTCGACATCCCCGCGTCGCCGTTGCCCATCGATTTTTAATTCAGCTCCCAAAAAGTCTGGCCCCCCACTTCGATTCCAATCTCCGGGGTTGAGGACTTCGATGGGCGTGCCTGTGAGGGTGAGCAACGGGCCGCGGACTTCGTGGGCGGCCCAGAGTCTTTGAATCGCTCGTTCGCCGATGGCAAAGCGCCCGTAGGGGCCCTCGATTTCTTCCACACGCACTAGAGGATGCATCCTGCGAGCAGAGAGGATGCCGAAGGTTTGCAAATGACAGATAACTCCCAAGGGGGTTATGCTGAAGTCGACCACAACTTTCTCCTAGTTTTGGTTTGGGGTCGATGCGCGAATCGAAGACTTCGGCTTGCTTCACTTAAGCGTGCTAGGATGATGCCGTTATGCTGCGTTGGCTTTGCTTGACGGTTTCTATGACCTTAGGGGCCACCGACCCCGTTTGTCCTCTGTCAGGTTATCATTATTTTTGGGGAGATGAGTTTAATGGCACTAAACTCGACACCACTTTATGGACCTATCGCACGGGCCCGCGGCTTTGGAGTCTGCAGCGTGAAGCTAATGTCACTGTCGCGGACGGTCATTTATTGCTGAAGGGGCAAAAGGAAGTCGCGGGTGATTTAAATTACACTGCGGGTGGGATTATTAGCCGAAAACTTTTTCGATATGGTTATTATGAAGCCAGTTTTAAAGTCCCGAGCGGGGCTGGGTGGCATACCTCTTTTTGGGTTTTGCGCCATGAGGGAGGCGATGTCGGTCCGCGGTTGGAGATTGATATCTGTGAGAACGATTCCGTGAAGCCGATGGATTATGGTATCAACCATCACCAGTGGGTCCCGTCACCCCATGTCGCTATGGGCGGTAAGCATATCAAGACGCCGGACCTCTCGGCGGCGTTTCATGTTTGGGGCTGTGAATTTACGCCTACGACGTTGCGTTATTATTTTGATCACCAGCTCGTGCATACCTTTGACGCCACCAAGGCCCAGCATGGCGACGGCAATATTTGGCTTACGATGATTGCGGCGGGTTTAGGTGGCACGAAAGCGGTCGACGATCAGAAGCTCCCGGCGTATGCCGAATACGATTACGTCCGCTTTTTTGCTCCCGAACCTTCGCCAGCGGAGACGAAGCCCGTACTCGATTTAAAGCGCTAGAAGGGTGGTTTTAGGAGCTTCTAAGGCCCTGTCCGAATCCGCTTGAGGATAAGCACCACTTAACTTTGGATACTAGCACGGAGAGGTGGCAGAGTGGTCGATTGCACCTGACTTGAAATCAGGCGAGCCGCAAGGCTCCGGGGGTTCGAATCCCTTCCTCTCCGCCCGAATTTTATTCTTATCCCATTAAGGGATGAGAACCTTGGTTCGGTGAGGCCGTTGGCCGAACAGACAATGACGCAGTCATTGGGCCGTTAGGCCTGAAGCGAAGCGCAATCAATCCCTTCCTCTCCGCCAGAGAATTTAATTTACGTTAAAGAAGGGATGAGAACCCCCGGAGGGGGTCGACGAAGCAAGGCTTTGCCTTGCGGAGATGGGCGTGCCGAAGGCACGGGGCTTAGCCCTGAGCATGGCGAACCAATCCCTTCCTCTCCGCCCGTAGGGCGGGCAAATTGGGATGAGAACCTTGGTTCGGTGAGGCCGTCTTGGGTAGGGATGGGATTACTATCCCATCCGTTGGCAACGTTTAGCATTGGTGGTAAGAGTTGTGCTAAAAGGTTTCCAAACGTTGGATGGCGCCAACGGACGACATGGTAATGTCGTCCCTACCCGATGCCTCAGGTAGGGAGGCTGCTGCGTCAGCCTCCTTGTGTTAATATATTTTGAATTGTGGGTGCGAATGGAATGGATTCGCAGACATGCGTTGGCGGGTGAGAGCGGACGACATGGTAATGTCGTCCCTACCCGAGCTACAAGGACGGTGACGCAGCACCGTCCCTACCTATTAAGTTCTTATCGTTCGGTGAGGTAATGAAGTTGAAGGCATGCAGAGAGACTCTAACTTCATCAGTGCTCCATCGTCATGAAATCACCTGCTACGCTTTTTCTTGTCGCTGTTTGGCCGCTTCTTTGGGCGGCTTCTGTCTACGCCGCGGAGGCCACGCCTAAGGACGGTATGGTCGGCATCGGTACTGATGAAGGGGAGAAATCGCACCTAGCGTTTAAGGTCGAGAAGGGCGCGAAGATTGTGAAGGTCAGCACCCATCTCAAGGTTGATAAGGTATCGCCTAATGGGCTCAACTTCTTCGCAATTCAGGTCAACTATCCCAACCAGACCTGGGCCCACGGCGGGCCGCAGGCTAACAAGAAGGATAGCAAGCTGGTTCGATACGCCAACTGGGGCGGCCTGGTGAATCGCGGTGGTGGTTCTAAAGATTATCGCGAGGCCGACCCGAAGAACGATTTTGCCTTGATTGAGTGTGGCATCGGTAAACCCAATACCGTGCCTTGGGAGTGGAAACTCGACACCGAATACATCCTCACGGTTGAACGCGGTAAACAGATCGAATTGCCCGCTGGCAAATACGGTCCCAATCATGACGTCGCCCTAGGCGAGCGCACGATGTGGGAATGGAAATTTACGATTGTCCCGGTCGACAAGGCAAATGGTGGCGTAGAGTTCGTCTCGATGATTCACGATTCAGCGGAATACCTATCGTCCTTTTACCTCTGGAACGAAGCCGGTTATGGTTCGAAAGGCAGTGAGCAGCACGCCCGTTGGTCGGTGCCAACTTATTGGACCGTCGGCGACGAGCATCCCAAGCCCGCGCTTGGCTGGTCGCGTTTTTGACGCATGGGGTTGAGTATCCCTGTTAAAATTTCAAGTCGCGGTATAACCCCTGCAAACATTCCAATTAAACCTTTAATTTTTGGCGGGGTCGCAGACGTTATTTTTCTGGAGGCGACTTCTTTTTCGGAATGTCGACTTTCTGCGCAAGTGCGCGGAGTTTGGGATAAAGTTTAACATAGGATACATCTTGCACGGCTGAACCCTCCTTGAGGGCTATTGATGCTGCGACGCCGGCTGATTCGCCTAAGATCATCCAGACTGGTTCCATGCGAATTGAAGTCATAGCAATGTGGCTGGCAGATACACAGACGGGCACGAGAAGATTGGTGCATTGGGCTTTTGGCGGAACAAGGGCGCGGTAGGGGATGCGGTAGATGCCCCGATTTGTCTGCTCGAGGTAGAGCATGGAGTAATAACCTCCCATCAGTGCCACCTTGCCGTCGAAAGCCACGGTGGCGTAAGGCCATTCATCGACCCCGTAGGAAGCTAGCCCAACCGAATCGTTGGGATTGGTTTGTCCCTCTAAGTCTTTCTGGGTGATTACATAATCAGAAATCATGCGGCGGGCCTCCCGGACGTAGAGTTGGTGAGGGTATCCTTTAGTCTCATCGAAGGGGCCCTTTTCGAGACCGACACTCAGGGCGATTTCCTTTTGTTTGGAGGGCACGCTGGGGTCGGTGCGTAGAAAGTGAGTCATGCCTCGGACAAAATCTTGCTGTTCTTTCCAGATGCGAGCCCGGGTTGCGTAATCGCCATCAGGATAGTCGGCATTGTGACCATAGCTTGTCGGTGCGTACAAGGCGCGGGCGAGATTACCTGCCCCACCAGAATAGATACGCCCGCCGCTTTTCTCCCAGCCATCGATTTTGCCGCGCATCACGCGTCCAGAAAAAATATCCACGCCCGCTTGAAATGCACGTCGGTATAGTTCGAACTGTTCCGGATGGTAGTTCGTTGGTGGCTCAATCGGTAGGCGTTCACCCTTGAAGACAAAACGCCAGCGGAAGCCGTAACCCATGGTGAGTTTGTCGGCTGCGCCGACTGGGGCGACGGGGGTTGACTGTAATTCGGGCAGCAGACCACTGAGTGGATCACCAGGGTGTACGTAAGGGTCGATGGCGTAGACGGACATCGGAGGCTGGGCGCCAGCGAGGCTCTCGCCGTAGGTGGATTGAGCCTCGCGACCGTACGTGTAGGCCACCCCAGCACGTGCCATCAGGTCACCTTCGTAGGAACAATCAATGAAGACCTTGGCCACAATGGTTTGGTCGGCGACTTTGGTCGGAAGAGCCGGGGGGCAGCCAAATTCGTCGAAGGGAGCCAGATCGACGTCGATAGAGCGGATGACCCCAGCGTTTTTCGAGACGGTGCTGACGCGGTGCTCGTAGAGTATCGTGACGCCAGCTGATTTGATCAGTTCAGCGAACGCCGCCCGATATTGGGCGTCTTGATATTCCTGTTTCAGGATAGGGCGGGTAGAGCCGCTGACGGCCTCTTCGCGACCCCAGTCGATATGCATCAAGCCCCCGCCCGTCATGCCACCCAGCCAGCGGCTGGGTTCGACAACGATGACCTTCGCCCCTTCTTTGGCGGCGGCGCAAGCGGCCATGACGCCGCTCGCGTTGCCCCCGTAGACGCAGACATCGTAGGACTCGGTCGCTGCAAAAGACGTCAGGCTGACAAGGAGGGCGGTGAGCAAGCGTCTCATGCTTAGCCCTTTTCATACTTCCTCGCCCCTAGAAGTCAAAGCACCGCTTCTTTGAAGTTCATCGTATTGACCTTGAGTAGGACTCTTTGGCGTCAGGCCAACTAGGAGGGGTCAGATGCTTTGCGACTGACGGCTCAGCGAAGTCGTGGACGAACCCAGACTTCGTTAGTAAGGCCATCGATTGGAAGCGAAGCACCTCATGAATTTAATTTTTTTCTTCAATAAAACCAAGCTCCAAGGTGCAGCCGTAATTTTTGTAGTAAAGGCGCAAGGTGAGGTCGGACGATGAGTCCTGGATGTCCCATACGTAGGGATAGGTGATGCCTGTCTTCGCTTGGTAAGGGTGCTTTGCAGTTTGATAAGCTTTGGGGCTTAAATCCACTAATCCCTCGACGTGGTGCGAGAGGGCGGTGATTTCATCGAAGAGTTGTTCGGTGTTATGCCAGCGTACGCATTGCGATGCACTGAGGAATGCAGCCGGTGAAACCTTGATGAGCTGGTTAAAAGGCTGAGAGGTGACTTCTTGGAGAAGTTTGAATACTTTCGATTCAGATTTCGAAAGTGCAGGCATAATTAGAGCCTGATTAATAAAATTCGAGAACAACTTGGCGACCTTAGGATGGTAGCGGTAGCTTGGCGTTTGCGGCTTAGAGGCCTTATTCGCATGACGTTTGCGTAAACGTGGGCTAACACCTTTTTTTGCGTTAGACCGGCTCCTTTTAAATTTAAGCTCAGACGGAGCTTCGTGGAGATTATTGCTATTCGCGATGATGGGGCTGATGTCTTCGATCATAGTGTTTATGGGTTTGGGTTTATGGTTTAGAAATTAAGTGCGGCTTCGACGGTTGGTGCAGTGACGACCAATATGGCCAATCACCAGACATTGGGCTGTAGCATCCCAGAGAAAATGAATGGACATGCATCGACAGTCGTTGGCACCGCCGCCTAACGTTAGATGTTCACGAAAGAATTGTTTCCGGCCTTGGTAGTTGAATTGATACTCGTGACCGTATTTAAATTCAGCGGTATCGCTGATATTGCCGCGATAAACGGTTCCGAGACCTACCTCCTGCGCAATGGCGTCGAGGGCTTTTCCGCGGGCATGGATACGCTGATACACGAAGAAAGGGAGGAGGTTTAAGACCTCGTAGAGACGTTCCGTTTGCAGGAAAGGGCAGTCTTCGGCACTTTTAAAGGCTTCAGGAAGAACTTTGATATCATTTCCCCAGACCCCCTGGGTAATGATGGCCTTGAGGACTTCAGCAACGTTTTGGAATTTGGGGGCCTCTTCTACGACGAATTCAGGTTTGGCTAATACTGCAATCAAACCATTGCAGCAGGCCGCATCGTAGGTG
>Ga0214175_1000265_pt1 | contig 16301 bp, 23 predicted proteins | sample TroBogEpilimnion_17_FD_153013 | JGI IMG/M metagenome (GOLD analysis project Ga0214175, IMG submission 153013) | Freshwater microbial communities from Trout Bog Lake, WI - 09AUG2007 epilimnion | ecosystem: Environmental > Aquatic > Freshwater > Lake > Epilimnion/Euphotic zone | place: Trout Bog...
GAACTTATACCCGAAGGATGGTCTATTGGTCGTATTGGATTGAAACGTCAAAAGAAAATGTCCGATGAATCAAAGAAACTCATCGGACAAAAGAATAAGAATAAACTTATAAATGGAAAAAATCCTGCCGCTAAAAAAATAATTTATAACGGCCAGGAATACTATTCACTAAAAAATGCATCAGATTGTACCGGTATTTCAAAGTATTTTATTTTGAAATCATGTACTTTTATCTGATTTCCGACCCCCGATATTGTATTTGGGCACTAATTGCCATTCATGTTTCTCTTTGTGGGAGATAATCTTGACTTGGCTAATGAAGATTGGTTCGGGAACTTGAATCTGAGATTCATTGATAACCTTTACTAAACCCCAATCTTGTAACAACTTAACAATAGCATTTCTACGGGCTAAATCATTTTCGGTTAAATCGGTTGGTTTACCATCCAATGCGAACAATTCTTTAAAATGAACGATGTAATACTTACCTTGCTTATGTAAAATGTGGCAAGATTGAAAAAGTGTCTTATCTTTCTTAGATGCTACACCAATTCTGGTTAGAGTTTCACGGACCTTTAAAAAATCATCTGCTTCATTTAAGGTAACTTCAACTAGGTCTTGTATTCCTATCATTATTTACTCCGCCTTTATTTGTTTTTGCTTTTATCTCAGCGATTTGTTCATCATTAAGAATACGCAATGCTTCTTTGGCCTTTTCGTTGGAGTAACCAAAATACTGCTTGACACATTCTATATCCTTTAAGACCTCAGCTTTTTGCCATGGTTGAAACTTACGCTTCATAGGTCTGATTGTATTTAGATAAAAGGAATACTGAAGGTCTTTATCTAATTGACTGTGCATGTTCAATTCATTCACATACAATATGCAATCTTGATGGAAAGATAAGGATCGGTTCACAACAAAAGGAACATAATCTTTATAATCTTCTTCGTTTTCAAACACATTCTTCTTGGTTTGAAGGATAGATGGTATAATTTCTTTGAATAAATCAGGCATCAATTTTCTCCATACTTTTTACTATATTGGTTATTACCAATTCTTGATTTTTCCACGGAACATCCTTTTCCATCCCAAGAATTTATCATTTTTTCTCTATCGACCTGGATCAAATTTAAGGTTTCGGAATTTATTTTTCCAGCATGTATTTTAAAGTGACAATTTGCACAAACCAAAACACACTTCATAATTTCATCAACAGTTTTTGTCATGTCTGTATTTACTCTTTTGAATAAGGTAGCCACTTCTGATACCTTATTTTCTGGATTTTTATGATGAAATTGCATACAACAATCGTCAGTCTCACCACATACTGAACATTTACACACAATATTTGACCACAACCATTTATTTTTTTTCTCGGCAGTTCTTTTATATCGTTCTTTCAACCGTTGTTGGTTGTTTTTACGATACCTGTCCACTATGATTTTTCTTTCGGGTGTCATTTTAAGTATTTTTTTGTTGATAATAAATTTATTTATAAGGATCGTTATTTTTATAATAATGATCCATTATTTCCATTCAACATCAACCATTAATTCTACTAAAAATGCCATAAAATTTATTTCTTTATCTGCGGAAAATGCTGCTTGATATTGATATTTGGATATTGTCAAGACTGTTTGTGGAATAGATTGTGGTTTCATACAATCATTCATTATGTCATATATCTTTCTGAATAAAACAGAAGAATCTTGGTCAGAATTGTTTGCAACCCATTTACGAGCACCAGCAAAATCTTTAGATTTCAACGACTTAATAAGGTCAGCCAGTTGAACATCAGCAACAGAACCAAGGATACCCTTGTCAATACTACCAGAAACACCATATCGTTGAAGTTCATTCAAAATACGGCGATTGTCCGGAAAGTGTTTGGTGATGATGGCAGCAACCACATCCTTTTCATATGTGATGTTTTCTTGTGTAAGAATACCTTCAACACGTTTGAAGAAAGCGGTTGCCATCTTGGCTTTAGAACCATTCAACTTGAAGTCAATGCAAGTGCAACGAGAGTGAATAGGATCAATAATCCGATTCTTAAAGTTACAGGTGAATATGAACGAACAATTGTTAGAAAATTCTTCAATGGATGCACGTAGGATCGCTTGTGCGTTAGGTGTAAGATAGTCTGCCTCATCAAGAATGATAACCTTACGACCACCCATCAAAGAAACGGACGATGCATAGTTTTTAATCTTAACACGGATAGTATCAACACCGTTCTCATCAGAACCGTTGATTACGATATAGTCACAACCGACTTCTTCACACAAAGCCTTTGCAACTGTGGTTTTACCAACACCGGCAGAACCAGACAATAAGAGATTGGGAATCTCTTTTCTATTAACATATTCCTGAAAAGTTGTTTTCAGGCTATCGGGAAGGATACAATCTTCAATCGTTTTAGGACGATACTTTTCTACCCACAACATATGATTCGACATTCAATAACCTCATAATATAAAAAAAGAGGAGTATTTTACTACTCCTCTGTGTCACTGTCAAGATAAGGAGTTCAAAACTTCCACATCTTCTTTTGCTAGATTCAAGTTGCTAACAAAATCATTAAGATGTTTTCTGTTCATCTTCATAACTTTAGATGCAATTGAATATGCAATAGATTGATTTGCTAAACCAGACAAACGATTCTTAATCAAAGATTCTTGTTTATTTGGTGGGATAAGATTGATATATTCAGCGAAACTATCAATCACTTCTTCAATTTCATATGAATTGTCTAAGTACTCATTCACGTCTAAAAACAATCCCAATCCACACAACAAATAACCAGAAAGACTTGGACTATCATTCCAAGTTTTTTGGATAATGCTTGAACTTAGAATTAAGTTATCTTCAGTAACCCATCCATTATTCCATGAAGAATGTACTTGAACGAAACCACCCAATTCAGGATTTCCAGGGTTTAAACCTTCAACATCAACACAGCACTCTTTCAAAAAGTTTAAGAACTTAATAGCTTCAGCATCATCATAAACAACCTGTGAACGGAAGATTTCTTCAGGTTTCATTTTTTCACTATCTGCATTCCGAATCTTAAACATTTTCGCTTCATATGCAACACATTCTTTGATGCTCTTAGAAGTTGGATGTGTATAGATTGATGCTGGAAGATATTCTAAACCTGCAAGTGCTGCCATCAAGGCACGGCGAAAACCATCCCAAACAAACAATTCTTCACCTTTGACATTATGACGTTGTGCTACGTCAATGTGACCTGCGGCTTCTGCAATAAATCCATTTTGTTTGACTAACTTTTTAACCAAGTGTTGCAACCGCATCTTACGCTGATAACGGCAGTCAACTTTCAAATCCGATAATCTAACCAGATTGGTGTAGTTTTTGTATGTTGGTGCAGGTTGCAATTTATCAAGTGTTTTCTCTTTGAAATTGTCAATTTTCTTAACAATATCAACCAACTCCTGCAAGTTGTAAACACGGTATTCCAACGTGGCAAGTTTGCCAGCGGCTTCATTAAATTTCATAAAGTTCTCCTTTAGATTAAAAAATGGAATAAATTAATATTCCTTGGGGGTTGAGATACGATTACCTCAATTCTTGTAGTGTATCAAATCTTGCGCCACTTGTCAAGCTCTTTGACATACAATTTTCCGTCAGGACCAGGAACAATATCGACCTGCACTTCTTTTCTGGTACCTTCAACATATTCTTTACCAAAACCAACAATGGTGTATTGACTCCACGGTGTTACAGGTTTTGGTGTACCATATGTTGCTCGTAGTTGCAACACAGGTTTGGTATCAATCTGTTTTTGTAGTTCTTCAGAAGGAATCTCGTCTTGTTTATAGACAATACGTTCTTTCACTTCCTTGTAACCTTCAACACCAGCAACAAGTAGGCCAGCAAGGCCTAATGTTTTTGCAAAAGACCTACGAGTTGCTTTTTCCATTTTTAGTGACTTTCTTTGCGGCAGTCTTACGTGGTGCACGTTTCTTTGGAGTAGGAAGTGGATTTACTGATTCCGGAAAGGTTTCAATAATCATTTCTTTTTGTTCTTCAGTCAAAGGACCATTGTCTTTTTCATACTTTGGTTCTTCACTGAATTGAATGGTTGCAACACCAATAGTTCCTGGCATAGGAATTGGATTACCAACCAATTCTTCTTCCTTGAAAGCATCTTCAAGTTGTTGAGTTGTTGGTGTTTCAATCAATTCATATTCAATAGTAGTTTCTGTTTTTTCAGGACCCAATTGAACCAAAGGTGGTTCTGGTTGTTTTTCTACAGTTTTAGACTTGAATAGACCAAATAGTTTACTTAACATCTTTAATGCTTTCTAACAGAGCTTCAAACTCTTTAAATTCTGCAACTTCTTCTTGCAGAGACTGGTTGTATTGAACCTTAGCCATGCGTTTGATAATCTTTTTAGGGATTTTTAATTCGTCATGGGCAAGACTTACCATGTCCGCCATAGATTGTGATGTTGATTTTGCACGTGACATGCACACCACAATTTCTTCAATGTAACCTTTGAGAGACCTAAGTTGTTTCTCATCAAAAGTGCCGTATAATGTTTGAACTTGGTTAGTCATATTTAGAAGGTACTTTCTTTAGATTCGATTGCAATCCAGTATTGAATTTCTTCTTTAGTGTTTTTGAAGTTAGCCAAACCTCTGAATGAGATTTCAACATCGTATGTACCTTGAATCATCTTCAAGTTTTCAGTCTTGAAAACAAGATTGAAAGATTTGCCATTACCATCACCAACCTTGATAGAACTGGTGTGTTGTGAATCATCCTTGGCGTCATATGCAACAAGGTCAACAGTCTCACCATCAGACTTCAATGCAATGTTTGGTGATGATAGGATTGCGGCAGAACGCATAATTTCTGCATAATCAGCATCAGACAAGGTGAAAGAATAATCAATGTCATTCAACTTAATTTCTTTTTCTGGTGGAACCACGATGGTGTCTTTTGACGCCATACGATACTTGGTCTTGCTACGGCCACCTTTAAAGGTAACATTTGAAGCATCAAACTCAAGTTCAACATCACCTTTGAACATAGAGTGAACCAACAAGAATTGGTTCAAATCATACACACAAAAGTCTTGTGGAAATTCATCTTTCAATAGAGCTTGTGCCAAGACAGATTTACCTGCCGAGATGGTTGTCAATTTATTACCTTGTTTGAATTCAAGGTTTTGGTTAATCGTAGAGAAGTTCTTCAATACGGTAAGTGTATCAGCTGATAGTTTCATTTGTTTTCCTCATTATGTAAAGTTTCCTTAGAATAGATTATATCATGTTCATAAAGAAACATCAAGCAGCACATAGCATGTGCCAAGTGATGAATACCAGATTCTGGATCATCTTGTTCGCCACGTTTCCAAGCCCAAACATGCCTTTGAAGTGCATCAAAATACCTACGTTTAGAATCTGGAACTTTTTGCCAGTTGTCACGTTCGTATTTTTGTGCACCAAAGGTAAGAACCTTTACGGTTTCTTCTAGTGCAAATGGTGGCAGTAAACCATATTCTAGTTTACCACCATCAAATTTGCGACCAGGTTCTTGGACCTGAGTGGACACAGCAACCGGAACATTGATTGGTGTTTCATCATCACTGTTGCGATATCCAGTATCAGTCATTACATTTCTCCAACAAAGTTTGCTACTGCTGGCATGTCACCGTGAAAGTGATAGGTACCAATGTGTGCAGTACGCATCCAAGGACACAGATAGATTTGACCACCCATCTTACGCCACATTTGACAGAACATATAATCTTCTGACAAGTAACGGTCTGAACCACCACCAGTAATAGAATCAGCAGTATCAATCACGGTATCAAAGAAAGCGTGAATGTAACGTGAACCATCAAAGTGTGCCTGACCAACGTGGTCTGGCTTGTAACGAATCATTGGATATTGTTCTTCCATTTTAGAGAACACTTCACGTTTGACCATCATGAAACCAGTACCAATTTCTAGTACGTCTAGAGGTTCTGTTACATTAAATTGTGCCGTACCCTTAACTGGATTGAACACAAAGTCACCAACAACCTTTTCAAGTTGAGCAGGATCAAGATTTGGATTCTTTTGCAGGGCTCTAACAGCAGAACGCCATTTGATTGCCTTCTTAGGATATGGACCACCGATAACATCTTTATCCAAGGCCAACATTGCGATGACATCTTGTGGATTAAAGTTAATGTCTGAGTCAATGAACAACAAGTGAGTGCATTCGGAACGATGCAAAAACTCGTCAACCAAATAGTTGCGAGCACGTGTGATTAGTGATTCATTGAACAAGAAAGAGAATTTGACTTGAATGCCATATTGCATACAAAGTCCTTGCAAGTCCAAGCATGCTTTCATGTATAGGCCGTGATTCATACCACCGTACATCGGGGTAGCAACGAAGATACTATACTTTCTTAGTTCTTCTGTTTTGATTGAAATTTCCATGTGAACTCCAAGTTAATAAAAAAAGAGGAACCCCGAAGGGTTCCAAGGCTCAATTAAGCAGTCAAGGATGCGCCAGCTGCCAATGCGGTGCGAACCAATGCTTTGGTTGGAGTACCAAGACGATAGACATTGATTTTCTTGCCGTTAACTGTCTTTGTGTTTGTATAGATGCAATGACCTTCTTGGCGAAGTTCATCGATACGTGCGGAAACGTTCTTGATTCCGAAACGGCGTTGTGCAGATTTAACGGTGAAAGTGTTGTAACCTTCAGTTTGTTTCAATGCGTTCAACATGCGGGTTTTTGCGGATAGATTGCTCATAATATAGACTCCTAATAATTTAAAAAAACTCTCTTGCGAGAGAATTAACATCATACACTTATGTATGTCACGTGTCAAGCATATTTCTGGTATACTTGATTTTATCTACCAACTTGTGGTAAATATTTTGCCTTGGTTTCTTCCCAAGACAAATAAATCAGGTCATCATAGAATAGGGATTCATAGGATACCTGGTTTTTCTTTTGTAGTTGCCGAATCCTAGGTTTGGCATACTTACTTTTCCAAATGTTGGTTAATGTTTCCTCGGACGTATCGAAGGATTTAACCAATTCTTTGTCAACAATTTCTTTGCGGAGAAATTCATTGGTGTTATTATACAACGGAGAAAAATAAATTCCACGTTGATGTTCTGTACGAATGAGTTCTTTTGGTATCTTTAACTTACCATAAGCAAAGTTCAAAGAACGATTCTTGTGGTCACGTTTTAGTGGAAGTCCTTGTGTGTTGGTTGCATCCCACCATTCGAAGTATTTTCTTGTGTGATTCTCTTTGATCCATTTGTAGACCATGTTAGCAGTTGTGCGCTTAGGCTCAAAAGCAACAGACCCACTAGAAAATCCCATCTTCTGCCAATGTTCCAAACCATCGTATTGAGAAAGCCCGTTGGCTTTGGTCTTTCCGTAGAGTGACGTTGTAGTAACGCCAACAAGAGTGTCTCCATAACGAACCTTCCAATCTTTTTGAACCGTATCAGCAAGGCATAACAAAGCCAATAACTTACCACCCATGTAGTTGTAACCAAGTGGTTGCAAAGGCACAATCGTAGAACCGATGGCCGTGTGGTTAATCATACTTTGTTGTGTCTTAACATCTCTTGACCAACCGATTGCATTATCACGAGGTGTCAAATCTAAGAAATCAGACGAAATACAAATAACACCAAGATACTTGCCTGAACGTGCATCAACAACGGTGTAAAATAGATTACGGCCGATGTTGGAATTGTTCTTCATGGTAGACGAGAATGTACGAATGGCGTTCCATGTTTCAGCCAATTCACCGTTATGCAACTGCATAACAGGTTCTAACTTTTCATAATCATCAGGTGAACTAGGAACCCAAAAGTTACTCTTGACTTTTTGAATCAATTTCTCTTGTTCTTTGTTGACCATATGCACTTCATCACCCCACAATGTGGAGACATCTTGTACAGGATAACGTTCTTTTACTTCACACCATTTCTGATATAGTGTGTATTCTCTAACATCCATTGAAGACGCATAAGTTAGGTCTTCAATGAGTGTTTTCTTCAGTTGTTCTTCATCAATGTGTTCGTGGACAGGATTGTTCTCCTGCCACTCAGTCCACTGTTTCTCAACGTACTCTAACGGAGTTTTTGCCATTCTGTTGTTTCGCTTGTTTCATCATTAGTGCTTGGTATTCTGCCATCTTTCTAATAACCTTGTTTCGTTTATTCAAACCAGATTTTAGTGCCAACGGTTTCACACGATCAGTATACACTATACCGTTCATATGGTCAAGCTCATGCAAGAAACAACGTGCCGATAGACCAACATATGTTGTGGTATGTTCAACACCATTGAAGTCTTGGTATTTTACCACAACTTCAGCTGGCCGAGTGATACGCAAACCTAGTAATGGGAAAGATAAACAACCTTCCAACATGTGGTCTTCACCTTTAGTTTCAGTAACTTCAGGATTAAAATGAGCAACAAAGTTATCTCCGGCACCCATTACAAAAACACGATATGGAAAACCACATTGGTTTGCAGACAATCCAACACCATGATTCTTCTTACACGTTTCTACCAAAGAAGATGCGAAATCTGTTGGGTTAATGATTGCATTTTCAAAGTCAAAATGCGGCATCACTTCACGTAGGATTGGATCATCTGGTGCAACCAAATCAAACGTTTCAATAGTTTCTGCCGGCGTTTGTTGTATATTTGTTATTGCATCCGATGTGTCAATCTTAAATACACCATCAATTAATTTCATTTCAGTCATTTAGTCACCTTTCAAATAATTTTCAAATTTCTTTTTGTGTAGTTCATATACACCTAATCCATTGTTACAAGGTATGCAAAGTATGCCCCTGTATTTACCAGTTTTGTGGTCGTGGTCCACTTGAGGCTTTGTCATTTCTTTTTCACAGATTAAACATTTGCCATTTTGTTTTTTTAACTCACTCAAAAATTTATCATAAGTTATGTCAACAATACCCCTAGATTTCCATTGTTTTTCTGAAACAACATCACGATTTTCTTCTCTCCACTTAGCATAAATTATTTTATACTTTTCATAATGTTCAGCATAGTGATTGGGATTGGATTCTAATCGTTTCTTTCTATATTCAACACCTCTTTGTTTAAGTTTTTCTTTATTTTTTTCAGCATAAAGTTTCATGTAATCTGGATGACTTCTTTCAGGTAAATCATCATACATTTTTTTTCTAGCCATTTAAACTCCTAAGTTATTTTTTATATTTATAAAAAAACAAACTTAAACTTATTTTTCTAATTGGCTAAAATTGTTGACTTTCTTAAACTTAATAATGGACCTAAACTTATCAAAAAGTTGGTCGCCTTTGTGGCTGATAACAAAAATATTTGTTTCACTGCCCATATCATGAATCAATTTCAAGAATTCATCTGTGCCAACACCATCCAAACTGGAATCAAATACTTCATCCAGAATCAACAAGTTGGTATTTGTTGAGTTTTTCATCTTAGCAATTTGTCGCCATGTGAACAACAAGGCCAAGTCAATACGCATCTTCTCACCTTCTGAAAAATTAGAATAACTGAAATCATCACGGTGTCGTGACTTGATAGTTTCTTCAAAGTTCTCATTCAAGTTAAAGTTGACAAAGAAGTCCATTGCCTTCAAGTACTTATTCACCAATTTATTGATGATAGGTAGATACTGCTTGATAATCTTTGTCTTGATACCATTGTCTTTCAACAATGATGCGGCGTATTCGTGATAATGCTTTTCAACAGAAAGTTCTTCTTGTTCTTTTACCAAAGTTGACAATTCTGTTTTCAAGTCTTTCAACTTTTGGTTGTCTTCAGTTAAGGTATCTTTCTGTTTAGACAATGCATCAATTTCAGCATTAAGTTTTTTAATGTACTTGTTGATTGCCGAAATGGTTGAATTGTGTTTTACGATTTCGTTGTTATGTTCCGTAATGTGCTTGGAGATTTTTACAATCTCATCCAAACGGTTTTGCAACTTACTATATTCTTTATTGAGTTCTACCAAACCATCTTTTTGTAACAACACTTTTGATGAGTGTTCATTGATTTGTTCTTGTTTGAAATCAGCATCAAGAACTTGTTTACAGGTTGGACAGTTGTCATTGTTGTGATAGAAAGCAATATCCTTTTCAACCTTTTTGATTGAGGTTTCAATCTTGGCCTCAAGCTGAAGTAACTTCTTGCTTCTTGTTTCAACTGTTGCTTGGTCTGCAATCTTCTTATTCAATGCATCAATATGCTTTTGAATCAACTCAATGTCTTTTGAAAGTTGTTCTGCTTGTTTCTGATTTGTCTGTATTTCTTCTTTTCTACCTACAATTTCATATTCATTGTTCTTCTTGCTTTCTTCAATGTTTTGCTTTTGCATCTGAATTTTTTCAGACACAAGTTCCATTGCGTACTTGTTTCTTGTAGTTGTGTCTTTAATTGCAGACATGCGTTCTTTGATGAGACCATTCATTGCAGTAAATATTTGTATGTCCAGCAATTCTTCAATGATTGTTCTGCGGTCAGCAGGAGTCAACTGCATAAAAGGAACAAAGGATGCTGAACCAAGAATGACAATTTGCGTGAATGACTTATAGTTAAACTTGAGAATAGATTTCTCTAGAAAGTCTTGGTAGTCTTTCGCCTTGGCATCTTGGTTCAGCAAAGCACCATTAAGATAAATTTCAAATGTATTAGGTTTGATACCACGGACAACTTTGTATTGTTTCTTGCCAATGGAGAATTCAATCTCAACTACAGCATCGGATGTGTTAATTGAGTTTACAAGGTTTGGTTTATTAATCTTACGAAATGGTTTACCAAACAGGCCAAAGCACAGTGCATCCAGAATTGTGGACTTGCCTGCGCCGTTATTACCAATAATCAAAGTGTTGGGAGATTTGTCTAGTTTGATTTCAGTAAAAGAGTTACCGGTACTTAACAAATTCTTCCAACGAATAGTTTGAAACTTTATCATGCCTGTTCTAAGTTCAGGGCTTCCACATACAATTCACGCATCATGGATTTAAGCCTGTTATTATCAATGCCGTCATTTTGGATTGCATCCACATATTTGTTAATAATGGTTACAGTATCCTCGGCTTCATCAATTCTATCATCATTATCATCGTCTGTCAAGTCTAAAGCATCTTCAACAATGGTAATATCAATCGGATTAAGACCATATATCTTATTCATAAACTGGTCAAACAGATATGGATTAGTTTTGTTGACTACCACAACCTTAACATAAACACCAACACATGCACTTAGGTCTTTGTTTAGGACTTCTTTAATCTCTTGGTTTTTGTCATCATAGATTATGCGGTGAAACATGACATTAGGATTTTGTATAAAATCCAAATCATAGGAATCCAAATCAAAGAAATGAAACCCACGAGGATCCGAATAGTCTTGCCAGGTAAGTTCGTATGGGTTGCCAAGATACTGAATGTTCCCATTACTAGACTTATGGTGATAATGGCCGCTAAAAACATGGTCAAAAGTTCTAAAAACATTTCTATCTAATCCTTCTTCTGATGGCATACCACGGTGCATGGCAAAACCAGCAATTTCAAAATGACCCATACACACCTTGGCCTTTGTGTTGTTTATTTCATCCATACACTCTTGGTAGTTCTCAGCACAAATCCAAGGTATCATACAGATATCGTTACCATCAACATTGATTGTTTTTGGTGTATCAATAACTGTGATGTTATCGTACTCACGTAGCAACAAGTCTACTGAATTAACGTCATTAGTGTTTTTAAAATAAGTATCATGATTACCAGCCAGCATGTATACTTGAATATTTTTTTCTGCAAGCACATCAAAGAACATCTCCTTTGTTCGTTTTAGTGAGTAAAAATTAACGTACTTCCTACGGTCAAAAGTATCACCAAGTATAAGCAAAGTGGTAATGCCAGAATTATCCAGAGTAGTAAAAAAAGTATCTCTATAAAACTTTTCATAGTAGTCCAAGAAATGAATCGAATCATTACGTGCTCCAAAGTGTTGGTCTGTTATCAATGTTACTTTCATAATCTCATTCTAAAAAATTTTCAATGCCCTTAGGTTTCTTTACGGCTGCCTTCTTGTCATCTTTCTTTTTTTGTTGAACAACCTCATAAGATTCGATGAATTCGGCAATGTTATCATACAGTTCAAACTGCCTGTTACCACCACCTTCTGTTTCCAACATTTCAAATTCATCCAGGATACCAAGTTGTTCCGTAGATTTGTACTTCACATAGAGCTGTTTTTTCTCTTTCTGAATCCTACGTAAGAATGCATAATATATGATTTGAGTGAAATAGGCAAATGGATTCTTTGACTTAGTAGGATCAAAGTTCTCAAAGTACATGAGACAGTTTTCAATACCATCTCCAATCATGTCTTCTCTGTGAGGATAATTGATGAAGTTGGGTTTATGTGATAGACCTTCGGCAATCTTCATCCAACATTCACCGATATAATTTGGTATCGGTTCATTGGGATTGGCAAGTTTGCGTTCTTTGTACGCAATCAAAGCTTGTAGAAAGTCTGCGTTGTTGATGTAATGTTTAGTGCTCATTCAAATATACCATAATAATTGTTGACAAATCGCTTGACAAGTGTTAAAGTCTCGGTGTTGACCATTGAGATTAATGAATTGTTTTACCTTCTGGATCAACTTCCATGTTCTCAAATGCTTGGACAATCAATCCTTTAATTCTTTCATTAAGTTCTTCTTGAACTTCTTCGTGGAACTCGTTCTCTGCATCCATCTTCTTGAGATTATCCACAGAGTTTTCATAGTATTCAGCAAAGTCATCACTCGGTTTGGTGATAAATAGAATGTCTTTGCTGGTCAATACCACTTCATTCTTTTCTACCAATTGTATTGGCAAGAAAAAGCTTAACATGATGTGTGAGGTTGTACCTCGGTTATTCACATCATATACCATTGGATCGGTCAGTAAGTAGTGACCTTCCATAATTTCTTCAGTTACACTGATGATATCAATTCCATTTTGTAGTCGGACGAGTTTTACATTGCTCATTTTTTTAGTCCTATCTTATAAGTTTTAAATGGAAACTTCTCTTCCGTATATATCTTCACCCGTTCCACGAAGTGCCGTAAAGTAAAATTCATGTGTTTTCCGACTCGCATATCGTCCGCAATGTCATAGAGAGTTGCTTGGTCTTTTCCCGTAGACTGTCGCAATCCTCGTCCAATGCTTTGTAAATTTCTAACACGACTTTTGCTTGGGCTTGCAAAGATAATATTATGTAAGTTTCTAATATTAATACCAGTACTAAAAGTACCATAAGAAGCGACAACGATTGCATCATTTTCTATCTCCATAATCCTTCTGATTTCTTCTCTGTCCGCAGTATCTGTTCCGCCGTGAACAAAGAAAACTTTTCGATTACCAATCTTCTCGGTATTCTTAATAAGATTATAAAGGTTCTTGCCATGTTTATCAACCATTTGATATAATATGAGAGTATTATTACCTAAACTAACCGCTAGATTTTTAATGAATTTGTTTCTAGCTTCACACGCAATTAGGTACTGAATCTCAGATTGATAATCTGCTTTCTTCATTTCATCACAAACATCATCTGGATGTTTCAATATCAAGCATTTAATTTCAAACGAAGAAGCAATCTTCTTATCAATCATCTCCTTAGTGGTGATTACTTTCTCCACTGGTCCAAATAAGCCCTCTAATACTAACTTGTGCGTTTTGGTGCCATCAAGCGTTCCGGTGAGTCCTATTCGATATTTGGTGTTTGTACAAGATGTAAGTATTGAAGTTAATGATTGTGCCTTGAATAAGTGTGCTTCATCACCAATGATATAATCAAACTGTTCAAAGTATTCTGCCGGCATTTTGTATAATGACTGCCATGTGGAAATAGTTACAGGTAAATCTGTGTGTTTATCTTTACCCTGATATATTTTGTGTACATTTTTTTCAGAATCCCAACCATAATCTTCAAAATCTTTAGAAAGTTGTTCAACCAATGATGTTGTTGGAACAATAATAAGGCCTTTGAGTTGTTGATAATCAAATAATTGCCTTACCAGCATATAAATGATTAGAGATTTGCCAGAAGCCGTTGGTGAAATTAACATTGCACGGCGACTTTGCATTGCATGAACGAATGCATTGATTTGGTGGTCATGAACCTCAAAAGGTAGGCCTAAAGTTTCAATAAACTTCTTAGCATGATATAAAGAAAATTCATCTTCTACAAAGTTATGTGAGAAAGCATAATCTCTTTCATTGCAAAATTCTTCAAGGTACCTCAATAGACCAATGTATATTTGTTGAGTTTGTAAATTTAACAATCTTATGCGGCCATCCCAAATTTTATTCCTAAATGCTGGAACAAATTGGTGTCCGGGTACAAAAAAAGTAAAATAATCTGATAGTTCTTGTAAAATGTGTCTTTGAGCCTTAACCTTTAGATAGACTTCATTAACTTTTACAATTTCTATGTGTTCTTTTTCCATTTAACATCCCATGGTCTAGTTTTTTTCATTCTTTCACTTCTTTCTTTACTTTGAGTTAAAGCAATTTTTGAAATTTTTTGTTTAACCTCGTCTGTCATAACAATAGGTGGTTTACCTTTTTTGCTTTCTGTATAACATTTTCTGTTACAATATTTTTTAACATCATACAAGAAAGGTTTTATTCCTTGTCTTGGTATTGTGTTGCCACATTGCTCACAGCATCTCAACTTGGTGTCACAATTTTCAAAATGCCAACGCAACATATTTGGCTCATTTCCTGTAACCTTACAGTGCGGACACTCAATTATAGTTGCATTTCTCTTTAGTGCATCCATAACAAACAAATCCCTTTGTTCTATCATGGATTCTTCATCTAATACAAATTTTTGTTTTTTTAATCCTTCAAATATGTCTTCCATAAAAACTCCTTTATGGAGTATTTATAAGAAATCGTATTTGTCCATCATTGTCCTCCAATGAATCTCTCCCAATCAATATAAGATTTCAATTCCCATGCACGTTGTTTTACTTCACCCATGATAGACTCGACCACAGTTACTACTTCTTCATGGTAAATCTTTTTCTCCAGTAGTTTGATTAAGTCTTGGTCAGATTCCAAGTAGAATGAAATGTCAGACTTGAGTGTGAATCGGAATGGTTCCCATCCTTGTTCATCAAGTTCTTCTTGTGACATTTTGCCTGTATAGTATTCCCATTTGAGTTTACGCATACGCAAGTAATCGAAGTTGGCTTTCTTTGCGGCCATCTTGTGTTTGATTAGAACATCAATGTACTTGCTGTGTAGTTTTGGGATTTTTAGAAGTTCTTTGCCTGGTTCCGTTTGGTCGATATCGGCGTCAGTTTCCCAGGACTTTAAGATTTCATCAAGTTTGTTCATAATATAAAGTTAAAATTAAGCGCTTGTTATATCAAAATACTCATATCTAAATGTTGCGGTTGCTGTTATAATTGTATCCGCTGATTGTTGTGTATCAAATCTTATGTCTGAAAGACTGACTGGATACATTCTGTGGAAGTTAATTCTCACTAATGGATTATTTAGGGCACTCATAATAGTCAATGTTGAATCAGAATAATAACTTGCTTTTATGGTGTTTTGGTTCTGTTCTTGGTTGTATCTAGCTCTATCTTGTAAGTTTGTCGGTGCTGCAATAGCCAACATCCATTTATACAACTCTGACCAAGATTGTATTTCTTCATCTACAAGAAAAGATACATTAAAGTCTCCATAAGATATTTTGTTTCCTGCAATAGGAACATCTGCAAAGGGAGTGTTAAATTCTGAACCACCAACAGACACACCAGGAAGATTTGCTTCTTGGCAAAAATACTGAACCGTTGGCAATCTGTTGAAAGCCAAGATGAACTTTGACGGTTGTAAAAAGTTGGTATTAGAGGGTGTTCTGTTTAATGCTGTCATACCTCTATTTAGGACAACAAAAAACCGCCCGAAGGCGGTTCTTATTTACTTAATCTGTGTTGTAAAAGACACAGGAACATCAACCATTACTGGTTTTTTGAAGAACTTGTTTAGCATTTTTGTTAATGCTTTTTCGAGTAATTCCATAATATAGTGTGACATATTATTTAACTTCAACAGTCAAAGATGCTGGAACATCAACAGAAACTTCAGGTGCTGGTGCAGGAGCTGGTGCTGCAACAACTGCTGCAGCTGCGTCTGCCGCTGGAGCAGGTGCTGTTTCTGGTGCAGGTGCTGGAGCGGCAATTGTTACTGAACCAGTAACTGCTGCACCTAA
>Ga0214175_1000269_pt1 | contig 16144 bp, 4 predicted proteins | sample TroBogEpilimnion_17_FD_153013 | JGI IMG/M metagenome (GOLD analysis project Ga0214175, IMG submission 153013) | Freshwater microbial communities from Trout Bog Lake, WI - 09AUG2007 epilimnion | ecosystem: Environmental > Aquatic > Freshwater > Lake > Epilimnion/Euphotic zone | place: Trout Bog...
AGATGACGGCTGGGCCTATAACACCTGCTAACCAATTCACAGGCCCTGTAACTGCGGCTAATTACGGGGCTACTGGCGGTCTCGTGGCTTTGGCTCGTGGGGGTTCCGTACGCCGCTTTGATGCGGGTGGTTCAACTGATCCCGGTGTGGCTCCTACACAAGCACAGCTTGATGCCGTTGATGCCGCGTATCAAGCCGGTAACTATGCACAGGCCCAGAATTTGGTCAACCAGTATGGTGTGACTTCTGCGGATGTGTCTAAGTATGCGCCAACTTTTGACCAATCAGTTTTAGCTGGCCAAGGTATTTCACTGGCGGGGCAAGATGTTTTACCTGCGGCTGTCGCGGCCAATGCTGCTCAGTCGTACAACAATCCGGGTTACCAAGGAACCAATTTGACTCAAGCTGAGTCAGAACAGATTGCCAACGCATACAACGCAAAAGACTATTCCTCTGTGCAAAACATGGCCAATTTGTATGGCTTGACAGGTACAGATGCTGCTGCGCTTTATGGTTCTGCATACAATCCAGCAGCTTTAACTGCCGCAGGAATCACATTGCCCGGTTCAACAACCGCAGCCAACGCACAAATTGCAGCTACAAACTTAAGTCTTCCTGCCATCAACCAAATGTACAATGCTTGGCAAACAGGCGATTACGGCACTGCGCAGAAATTGGCAACTCAGTATGGCTTGACATCGCAAGACTTGAGCAATTTGTTCCCCAGCTTTAACCAAAACGAATTGGCATTGGCTGGCATTAAACTTGGGCTGCAACCTACTCAAACACAAACTTTAACAAATACGGGTACTGGTGGAGGCGGTGGTGGTTATGGCGGTGGTGCTATTTGTTGTGCGGCAAGATATGCAAGCTGCGCCCGTAATCCATCGTACTCTAACCCTGCCACATACGCACCCAACGCAATTCAAAACACGCCTGCAACTACGTTGATGCCCGGTGTTAGTGGCAATACTGGCGCAGGTATTTTTGGTGGCGGAACTGTTGTCAATCCCAACGGAACGATTACAGAATCTCCCGTTCTTCCCGGCATTCCCAAAGGTGGCTTTACTGGCATGACCAGTTTGACCAACGCGTATACACAAGGCGGCGGAAGTTTGGGATATACAAACCCAGCGCCCACATCAATGGATCAGTTCAATCAAGAGTACAACACTTTGACTGGCGGTTCACAAGCGGCGTATGATTTCTTGATGGGTAAAACAACGCAGCCCAGAGGGCCAAAAGGAACCGTGGCATTGCCATACTTCCAAGCTGTTGGCATGGCGCCTAAGAATGTGGGATACAAATTGCCCAATGGTGTTATTGCTATGCCTCAATCTGATGGCTCTTATTTGGGCGCAGACGGCAACAAATACAACGCTGATGGCAGCGCCTTTGGATCTACAACAAATGCTGCTGGCGGTGGTTTGATGGGTCTGGCCGGAGGCGGAATGACTGTGGGTCATTTAGGAGGATACTCAGATGGTGGACGTTTGTTACGAGGCCCGGGCGACGGCGTCTCTGATTCGATCCCTGCTACTATTGGTTCTAGTGACCCTGAACCTGCTCGCCTTGCTGACGGTGAGTTTGTGGTTCCTGCTCGGATCGTTTCTGAGCTTGGCAATGGATCCACTGAAGCGGGTGCTAGACAACTTTATAAGATGATGGATCGCATTCAAACTGCGCGCCGTAAAACAACTGGTAAGGACGCAGTAGCGACCAACACCAATGCACATCAATATCTTCCAGCATAAGGAATAAATCATGGCTTGCGGCCCTACCCAAACAAATATAACGCAAACAACGATACCTTGCTATGCGGCGCCATACGTCGAGCAAATGCTGGGTCAAGCTGCGGCGTATACTTGCACTACTCAAAATCCCTATTTGCAATACCAAGGTTGCACAATAGCGCAGTTCACGCCACTGCAACAGCAAGCATTCCAAAATGCCGCCTTGATGCAAGGCTCCCCACAATTAAAGTGCGCAACTGCACTTGCGGGAGAAGCAGGGCTTGGTGGAATTAACACAGGCTATACATACAACCCGTATAGTGCTCAGCAAGCACTGGGCACAAATGCCGCCACAGGTAAGAGCAATGTTAGCTCTTACATGAACCCTTATTTGCAGTGCGCGTTGGCTCCCCAACTTGCATTGATGCGTCAACAACAAGGCCAACAACAAGCCCAGAATCAAGCTCAAGCCGTAGGCTATGGCGCTTTTGGTGGTGCACGTTGTGCAGTGTTGACCGGTGCTCAAAATCAAGCCAATCAACTGGCACAAGCCAACTTGGTTGGCAACGCCTACAACACAGCATACTGCAACGCACAGAAAGCATTTACGGCTCAACAAGCTGCATGCCAAGCTGCGGCTAACCTCAATGCACAACAAGGCCAGTTTGGCGCCAACCTCGGACTTCAAGGTCTTAATTTGGCCAACCAATCAGCTAATACTTTGGGTACTCTGGGTAACAACCAGTACAACCAAAACCTTGGCATAACAGGTTTGCAAGCGCAGTTGGGCGGTACGCAACAACAACAGACACAGAACGTACTCAATCAGCAGTACCAATGTTTCATGAATGCGCAGAACTATCAAGGCAATCAGTTGAACTACATGTCCAATTTGTTGCGCGGTCTGCCAATGACGAACACCACGAGCAATATCTATTCTGCGCCTCCAAGCATGCTGTCTCAGGTAGCCGGGGTGGGGCTTACTGCCGCAGGTTTGGGCGCGTTTAAAGCCGCCAAGGGCGGACCAATTAAAGAAAAGAAACGAAAATCAAACGGGCTAGCTGATCTGGCTCTAGCAAAGATGGGGGCGTAATGTCTATTGCACCACAACAAATCAGTTCTAAACTCCGGATGATGCCGGATCAAGAGTTGCAGCAGTACGCTGCAATGCATCAGAACGACCCATACATTTTTCCTTTGGCGTTTCAAGAAAGCCAAGACCGCAAACAGATGCGTGCTGAAGCAATGGCGCAGCAAGCTGGGCAAGCTAAACCTCCTGTTGTTCAACAGGATTTGGCACAGATGGGGCCTCCCAATCCAATGCCTAACATGCCTACAGGCATCCCATTACAAGGCGCTGGTTCTATGGAGCAGGCTCCTGAACCTGAACAACAAGCCACTAAGTTGCCCGAGGAGCACGGCATTGGCGCTTTGCCTGCCAACAACCTTAAAGGCATGAAAGAAGGCGGCATCACTGGGTATGCTGATGAAGGCGCTGTTAAAGGTAATTACTCTCCTGCGTTCATGGAGAACTTTTACAGAACGCTCAATCTTGAAGGTGGCCCAACAACCGATACCGGCGGTTATACTAAATACGGTATTTCTCAGAAAGCGCACCCCGGTATTGACGTGCGTAAACTGACTAAAGATGATGCGGCGCGCATCTATAAAACTGAGTATTGGGACAAAATTAACGGAGATCGTTTGCATGCTGTTAACCCCGCGCTTGCAAGCACGTTATTCGATGCCGCAGTTAACCAAAGTGTTTCTAAAGCCAATAACTACTTGACTGCTTCCAATGGTGATCCAAATAAAGTAATGGCCATGCGTCGTGCTGATTACAGCGCTTTGGTTGCAAGCAATCCCGATATGTACGGTAAATACCAAGAAGGTTGGAATAATCGTTTAGACAAGTTGTCCAATAGCATTGGTTTGGCGCAAGCTGGCACCACACCAAAAGACACATCACCAGCAGGCATGATTCCCGGACAATCCGTCAAAGCCCCTGCATACGTGCCAGAACAAAAAGGCTTCTTTGGAAGATTTGGGGATCAATTAGGTTTGTCTGAAGACACGCAGATGAACATCAGTAATTTAAATAACGCGCTTGCTGGTGCAACTGGCTCTGCGTATATCCCTAGTTATTTACCCAAAGTGGGCACTGGTATTGCTGGACTTGGTGAACGTTTATACAACCGTTTTTCACCTCAAGCTGGTACGTTGTCTCAAAAAGGGATTGCTGAATTACAAGCGGCAAACAAAGCTGCGGATATACAACAAGGCGTAAAAGGTGCCCAAGAGGCAGGCTCAACTTTGGAAGAGCAAGACTACATCCGCAAAATGATGGAAGCCAATCAAAAAGCACAGATGCCTAGCAAAGCTATGGAAGTTCAAAATGCTTCTAATCTAAGAGAAGCTACGGATACCGCACGAATGGTTGAAGGAGCTAATGCTGCACAAATGGCTTCTAAAGCGGCAGCGGCAACTAACATGCCCAGCGCCCAAACAAACGCTACTTCACTTGCATCAGTACCCGATAGCAACTTGCCCCCAGATGATGGGTTCTCAAGCCCTGATTTCTCAAGCTTAGCACCAACACCCGGCGTAGATAAGATTGCTGACACAGTTACACAAGGCGCCAAGGGCGGTCGTGATTGGAATGATTTCTTGCTTAACATGGGTCTTGGACTCATGGCCGGTAAGTCCCCCTACGCTTTACAAAACTTGGGCGAAGCTGGCATTGGCGCGTTGCGTCAAGAACAGGAAGCCAAAAAGCAAGCGCTTGAAGAACGTAAGATTGCGTCTGAAGAAGCATACCAAAAAGCTTTGAGTGCGCACTATGGTGTTACTCCAGAAATTCAATTGGTGCAAGCCATGAAAGATCCGGAGTTTGCTAAACAGTATCAGAGTTTGGTTTCTGCCAAATCTGGCCCAATGACTCAAAAAGATCTGATTGATAACTACATGAAGACTTTAAAAGGTCAAGCAGGTGATTTTTCAGGCTTCAATGATTTTGTGCAACAAATGTCCCCATATATGGGTACAATGCCATCAGGCGTTACAGTTACAAAACGTGGTGGTTAACAATTAGCGAGGTGCGGAATGCCGCAGTATTCAGTTGATATTCCGGGTAAGGGAACGTTCGATATTGACTCCCCTACTGATCTGACGGATGCCCAAGCATACGCGGCCGTCATGGCTCACCTCGGCCCACAAAAAGAAACTCCCAAAGAAGGCCCCAAAGAAGGTTTTCTCCCAGCGCTTGAGTCAGGATTTAAAAATCTTCAAGCGGACATGGCCGCAGTGGCAGGGCGCACTGGGATTGTTGACACCGATAAAGCAGAAGCTTTTCGCAAGCAAAAGCAAGAAGAAGCCCAACAAATATTTAAACCAACGGAAAAAGGTTGGCTTGAAGCGCCTCTCACTAAATTTGGTGAGTTGGCTGGCGGCTCCTTGCCTTACATGGCGGCTCCCGTTGTTGCGGGCGCACTGGCTCCTGAAGGTCTTGCCGCTATGGGGGCTACCGGCCTTGCCTCCGCTTTGCAGTTTACAGGATCTAATCTTTCTCGCCAAGTCCAAGAAGGCACACCTCTTGCCAAAACAAATCTAGGAGCCGCCGCAGCATCGGCAGTACCACAAGCTGCCTTGGATGTTGTGTCCTTAAAGATGATCCCCGGTATCAAGGGTATCTTTGGAGAAGCGGGTGAGAAACTCACCAACGCAGAAGCCAAAAAAATTGCTGACCAAGGCTTGTCTAAAACACTGCAAGACTACGCACTCCAGACCGGCAAAACAGCCGGTATCGAGGGTACAACGGAAGCGGCGCAACAAGTATTTGAACGCCTACAAGCAGGCTTGTCTTTAAATGATCCAGATGCGCGTCAAGAATATCTTGACAACTTCTTGGGTGGTGCAGTGCTTGGCGGTGTATTAGGGGTGCCCGGCCGTTTCATTGAGCGAGGTCAAGCCAAAGCACAGGCTGCGCAAGCAACTCAAGAAGAACAAAGACAGCAACAAATTGATGCGCTAAAAGCGCAGGGAGACGAAGAGTCTCAGAGAGAAGCCGCCAAACAGCAAGAAGAACTTGACAAGCAGAAGCCTGAATACATTCAAAACTTCATGCAGAACTACGAGGCTCTGCAAGCTCAGTACAAAGATCTTCAAAAGCAGACTAAAAAGCCCGACATCAAGACGGCGCTCCCTGCTGATATGGAGCAGTACAACCAGAACAAAGAACAACTTAAAGCTTTGAACAAGCAGTTGTCAGAAGGTTCCAAAGAATATTTGCGGGTTCGTCCCCTCTTCAATCAGATGCAGGCGCAGAAAGAAACTGAAGCCAAGCAACGAGAAGAGCAAGCCAAACAGGATGCTGAGAAACGCCGTATTGCGGGCTTGACGCCACAACAGTACATGTTGGAGCAGATGGGCCACCCAGAGCAAGAAGAACTGTCGCCTGAAGAGCACATGATTCAGCAGCTCAACGGCGCTATTCCCCAACAGACTACGGAGAAGCCAGACCCCTTGGCTGAGTATGCCGCTCAAAATGTGGAGCGTGCTCGTGGGTTTGGACAGACTGAGTTGGGTGATTACGCTGACTACATCATGCAGGACCCTGCCAAAGCCAAGCAAATGGTGGACGCACAGACTCGCATACCTAACTTGACGCGTTCTGAAAACAGCGGTTTATTGTCAGGGTTGAAACTTAGACTGAACCAGATTGAAAAAGATCAGCAAAAGGCAGCTAAGCAAGAATTACAAAACCGTAATGAAGAACTCAAGCAGCAAACAACCACGCCTGAAGAAGATCAGTTAGCTGACTACAAAGCTTCTCAAGAACAAGTTGAAGAACATCAAGCTACGGCTGAAACAAACTTTGACTATCTTGACCCAATGTTTGAGAAATCAATGGAGGGTAAGCCCGGTGCGGTGGCTGTTGATGAGCAAGTTAAACCTACTGCCCGCGCTAAAGAACTTAAAAATACTGTTGATAGTTTGTTGCACCAAGCTCGCACGTACGATGAAGCGTACTGGGCGGCTAAGCGTTCCGGTGAAAGAGCTGCCGCAGCTTCTGCGCTTCTTAAAGGTCGTGAAGTTACTGCGCAGCTTAAAGCGCTATCCGGAGAAGGTTCTCCTTATACACGTGAGTTAATTAAAGCTCGCGTTGCACAAGACACCGCGCTGAGAGATTTGGAAGACCTTGCCGAGCGCATGCAGAACCAACGTGTTTTGGGTAAAGAATCCCAACGCACACTGAATCCTGAGACTGGACAATACGAAACCACCTTGATGCCGTACGGCACGGGCATGGCGGCTAGCACCATGAAAGGCTTGAGCGACAAAGCTGAGGCCGCACGTGGACAGTATATTTCTGCTGTGTTGCACGAAGCTGCTTTGAATCGCAGAGCCTTTGATAAAGCCCCTCTCACAACTGACGAAGCACTTAAAGCCGCGTCAGCAATGCATGATACCTTGAGCGAGTGGATTAGTCGCGTTCAAAATGCTCCCAAGCGTGACAAGGTTGAGCAAGTCATGGTGCAGCCAGCGCAGATGCGTGCACACAAGATTATTCGCCCTGCACAGTTTGAAAAACGCACAAAGATTGATGAGCGTCCTGTTAGAGATTACAGGTTTGGTGCTTACGATAAAGCCGTGCAGGTTCTTAAAGAAGAGCTTGAGCAACAACGCCGTGACATCAGCCAGTTGCCTAACAACGCTACTCGTGTTGAGCAGTTGCTCAAAACTCAATTTGCTGAAAAAGAAGCTAGGAAAACCGCTGAAGCTAGAGGTGAGACTGCCACTACAGTGGGTGGCCAGATACGTCGTCAAACTGAGTTTGTCCGTAACAAGATGGCCAAGATGGGTCCCATGCGTCCTGCTGCGCGCGATGCGCTCAACGCTGCCGTCGACATCATGGACAACGGCAAACCCACACAACAGTTTTTAGAAGCCGTTGAGAATCTTGTAGATCGTATTGTTTCTGGGCGCCAAGTAACGCAGACAGATATTCGTGCCGTCAATGACGCGATTGCCGCTGCTAGACCCACTGCTATGGATCAAAAAGAAGCAGGGCAGTTGTCTTTGTTCCCCAAAACGGAAGAAGACCTTGGCTACATTCGTGCCACCCCTGCTAACTTTGCCAAGTCTCCTCGCATCAAACCTGTGTGGGACGCTATTAAAGAAGCGCAAGATTTGCAAGCCAAGATGCAGAAGAAGCAAAAGGTTGCAAAAGAAAACACACAGCGCGCTATGGCGGCTCTGGAAGATTTGCAAACACAGCTTGCCACCATTAAAGGCAAGAGCAAATACTTTTTGTTGTCGTCGGGGGAGTTTAAAACATCTCCATACTCAAACGAACAGATTGCTAAGTTGTTTGTTGAAGGCCCCACTATGGGCGAAACCGATGCTGAAAAAGCCTTGGTTAATAAAAAGTTTGCTCTTGCACCGTTGACTGCTGAAGAAAATGATGAATTTACTCGCATCATGGACAAGTACAACGACAAGAAAGCCGAGTATGACAAGCGCGTTGGTGAATCCATGCGCATGTTGGCGCAAGAGATTCCATTGAATTCAGTCAACAACAAGTTGGTAGAGTTCATGCAGAGCAGCAACGCAAGCACAAGAAAACAAGCGGCTGCGTTGAGGCAAGAAACTCAAGAGTTACTGGAGAGAATCAAAGCCATTCAAGACCACATTAAAGTGGAAGGCTCTCGTGTTTTTACCAAACAAGAGAAAGCCATTATGGCAATGCAAACCAAAGTTGCAAACCAACGTGCTGAATACCAAGAAGCCGTTTCAAAAGCTTTGGCCGTAGCGCAAGCGCACATTCGTAATGTTGTCAATGAGTTGGTTAATCCAGCAATCAATCGTCTTAGCAAAGAACTCAAGAAAGCTAAAGATACTTTAGCCAATGAGGAAGAAGAGCTTGAAAACATCAACATTCGTTTGATGAACATTGCCAATCAGAAAGATGCGGATCGTGATGATCTCTTAACGTACCAACTATTTAAGTACGAAGAAAAGAAAGACATCATTGAGGATTTAAAGAAAAAAGTCAATGAGCAGATCGAGAACTTAGACGATCTTGTGTCTGCGCGCAATGAGGAAGTTGATGGCGCTGAGATTGCAACTCAGGCCATGTTGGACGACAACGTAAAGAACGAGCGCAAGTATCTTGAAATGCTTGAAGAAGAGTTGGCTCACCTGAGAGGCGAAGAAGTAACTGCACGACCTGTTGGCGGTGGTCCTAGCAGGTTATATGGCATGGGTAAAGTTCCATACCCATTTGCTTTGCGTGCGGCTGAACAGAAAGCCAAAGCCCAACAAGCAGTTGTTAAAGCTGCTGAAAAGAAATCAGATGACTTTAAATCTGAAACCAAGAAAAATAAAAATGCGCTGGCTAACTTGCCCGGCATTACTGCCAAGCAACGTGCGCTTGATAAAGATACGCAAAAGTATTTGGACAATATCGACAAAGAAATTGCCAAGTTGGAAAAGAACGCCGTTGCGTTGCGTGAGTCCATACTTAACAAACCAACCAAAGCCAAACAAAAGCTTTTGGATAAAGTGCATTCTGACCTTGCAGATTACGCCAAGATGCGTACCAATTTGCTGACAGAGATTGCACCGGCTGTTACCAAAGACGTTGAGAAACGCGACAAAGAATACGAAGACATTCTTCAAGCTCAACAAGATATTGAGGATGCTAAACAGCGCGAAGAACAAAGGCGCTTGCTCTTGGACAATATCGACAAGGAGCTTGAGCAAACAACGCTTGATTTTGTGGGTATGGAAGGTCCTGCTACGTCTAAAGAGTTGAATGAACTTCTTAACTCTGACACGACGCCAAAGAAAGAAAAGACGTACTATCAAAGAAAGCTAGCTTTATTAAACGCTATTACATCACTTGAGGCGCAACGAGAAACAATTATTGGTGAAAAGCCACGTCGTAAACCTCAAGCCGCTACTGTTCCAAGCACAAGTGCATTGGCAGCCGCTAAAGAATTTAGAACTGGCTCCGCAGAACAAGTCAGTAGACGTACTCGTTTAACGCCAGAAGAAAAAGCGGACAAAACTTTAGCACAGGAAGAAGCCCGTATTGCCAGAATGAAAACAGGCAAAGGCGTTCCTGAGTTTGAAGATACGGATTTTGACTTAAGCGGTATTTTAAATTTTGGCGGGTTTAGAAACGACCCTGAATTTTCACGCGGTACACCAACACAGGGTCTAACCAAAAAAGAACTTGAAAAAGAACTTGAACTTGCGTTTGGCGAAAAAATAACTGGTCGTGAAAAAGAAGCGCAACCATCTAGAGTTCTTCAAGTTTTTGATAGCGTTGATGACTACATCGAAACTTTGCCTTTAGACATAGCCAACAAAATGGAAAGCATCATTCCAAAAGATGCTAAAGGTTTTGTACAAAACGGAAAAGCAATATTGTTTGCTAACAATATTGGCAAAGGGCATGGTCTTGGTGTGCTGCTTCACGAAGTTGGTGTGCACATTGGTTTTCGTAATTTCTTTAATGAAGGCCAATACAAAGCACTGGTTAACGCCGTTAAGAGTTGGGCTAACCGCACAGATGATTCAGTCGAAGCCAGAGTTGGGCGAGCCGCAATGGATCGCGTCAAGATGGCCAACACGCCTGCAAGTCAAATTGATGATGAGTTGTTAGCTTACGCCGTTGAAGAAGCTTCTCAAATGGGTGTTGAACCCGCAGGCGTTAGGGGCGGTAAAGCCGTAGCTAATTGGTTACGCATGATTGTTGATGCGTTCAAGAAAGCGCTTACTAAGTTTGGTTTGATACCTCAAGAATTGACCGCTGGCGACATGGTTAATTTTGCTTATGGTTGCGCCAACTTGGAATTGAAAGGCACATGGCACGGCACGGCCTCCAAGTTTGATGCGTTTGACCATACGTATATGAGTACAGGCGAAGGTGCGCAGGCTTATGGTTGGGGCACATACCGCGCTCAACAAAGCGAAATTGCCAAAGGCTATGTAAATACTGCTTTGCGTTCTAGATTAGACGCTTGGAAAAACAACCCTGAAGTTAAACAATGGACAGAAGAAAACGAAACAACATACAATGGTAAAAATTGGGAAGCCATTAGGGATATGGGCAAAGAGTACCCTATTGGTGTTGGTAAAAAACGTTTGATGCCTTTTGGCGCCGCTAATATTCTTTCCAGTGCTTTGCGTATTGATAGCAACAATAGAACTAATAATTATTCTGTTTTTTCTCCTCGTCAAAATATTGAAGAGGAAGTAAAAAATTCTTTAAAAATATACGAAGGCCGTGATAAAGCAGAAACTGAAAAATGGTTTAAAGATAATTTTGACTCATCAAAAATAACCGGTATTCATGATAAACCTTTGTATCAAGGGTATGACAAACTCGATCACTATTCCAACAACGAAAACAAAATCAATTTTGCGTACGAAGTTTTAGCGCTTTTACAAAAAGATGTTTCTGATGAACCGCTTGATGTAAAAATTAAAAAAGCAATTGAAGAAACAAAAAAAGATCTTGAAAGTACAATAAAAATATTTGCTGATGAACCCACAGCGCCTATTTATATAAACGCAAAAACTGCACTGGAAGAAGCAAAAACTTTTAATCCAAAAGAAGTTACATTTAAACAAGAATCTGCACCGCCAATACCAAAACCTGAAGGGTACTTAACTAGGACAATACACACACGTCCTGAAAATGAATACTTGCACTGGCATGAAGAAAAACAATCTGAGTATGTAAATAATCGTATTGAAAAACTGTACGATAGTTTGACTGCAAAACAAAAAGAAAAATTTGACGCTTCTATAAAACCTGCAACACACAAAATTAAAGTTTCCGCAAACCCAAACGCACCCGCACGACGAATAGAAATAAAAACTAACCCACTAGGTAAAGATATTTACAACGCTTTTAGTGCAGCATTTGAAAAAAATTTAGGTGTAGGCGCGGATAAAACTGCTTCCGAAAAATTGTTTGCTTTGGGCGTACCGGGAATAAAATTTCTTGATAATCCATCGCGTGAAAAAAACATAAAAGGTCTTCCTGTAACTTATAATTATGTAGACTTTAGCGATAAAGAAACAGGCGCGCAGCTTGTTGCACATAATCTCAATCCTGTTGGTCAAACCAAAGAGATTTTGTTTTCCGTAAAGCCCAAGTACAACACTTCTGAGTTTGAAGCTATTGGTGCTATTGGCGATAGGTTTATTGCTAAACAGAAAACTTTCATGGATAAAGTTAAAGCCAACGCATCTGGTCTGGCTTTTGAGACACAACTTGTGGATAGATTCGCAGGCTTTGAGCGTTTGGCCAAACACATGGAGCCTTTGATTGGTACGCAGATGATGTACTACTTGCGCATGTACGATCAGCGCATGAACTTTGTGGCTCAGTCTGTTAGCAATGGCGCTCTGCAACTTGTTAAGAAAACCCGTGCCGATGGCCGTGTCGAACGCGTGCTTGAGAGCAAGCCGGGCCCAAGCCTAAAGAGTACAGTGAATACGCTCAAAGAAGCCAACGACATTGTTGGTAACGGCGAAGCTGTAAACAGGTTGTTTACATTGTACTTGTCAGCCATCCGTGCCAAAGACAAAGGGTTCGCTGCGTTACATTTTGGCGATCAAATATCTGAAGCTGAGTTGAATCAGGCGTTTAAGAAGATCGAAGCCAACGACAAGTTGAAAGAAATCTTTAACCGCGCTCGTAATGAGTACAACGAATACAACCGCAACCAAATTAAGTTTGTGGTGGAGTCAGGCGCTTTGTCCAAAGAAACTGCGGACAGATTGCTCAAAGAAAACGATTACATTCCTTGGTATCGTGAGCGCAATGGCGTGGCTGAGTTGATTATCGGTAAGGAAAACCCAATCCGCGTGGGCAGTATTGCTGAGCAACCTTACCTACACGAGTTGGTGGGAGGCGATGCGCCGATCCTTGACTTCATGACAAGCTCTGTGCAGAACACTAACATCTTGGCTGACATGGCGCTCCGCAACTTGGCCACCAAGAACGCAGTGTTTGAGTTGGCTAATATGGACTTGGCCCACATCGGCAAAGGAAAAGGAACTCCCGGCCCTTCCACCGTGCGCTTCAAGGACGACGGCGTTGACAAGTTTGCCATTATTGACACCGATAAAGTTGGCGTTCCTGCTGATGTGTTGGTTAAAGGCATGGAAGGTATACCAACACAAATGCCGTTTGCGTTCCGCATGATGGGTATTCCTGCCCGTATTCTGCGCCAAGCCGTGACGGCTTCTCCTTTGTACGCCGCTAAGCAGTTGTTCCGTGACTCTTTGGCCGCGCCTATTTTGGCCGGTGCCAATTTCACACCAGTGATTGACTCTTTGAAAGAGATCAATAGCGCTACCAAGGCTACATTGGAGCAACGCGGCATCACTGGCGGTCAGATATTCACCGGTACAAAAGAAGACTTGACAAAGATTTTGCGTGATATGGCCGAGGGTAAACCCGCATGGCTCAACGGTTTAGCAAAGCTCGAAGCCATGTCGATGGAGGCAGATGCTACAACACGTCGTGCGCAATACAACAGCTACTTGCAACAAGGTCTTTCAGAAATGGAAGCCACACTGTTGTCGCTTGAGTCCATGAACTTTAACAAGCGCGGTGCATCTCCAAGTGTACACATTGTTAACTCTATCATCCCTTTCTTCAATGCGCAGATTCAATCTCTAAACGTGTTGTACAAAGCAATGACTGGCAAGATGCCATTCAATGAGAAGCTTAAGATACAAGAGAAACTCTTGACGCGTGGTGCCATGATTGCGGCGGGTACATTGGCTTACGCCATGATGATGCAGGACGACGACGCTTACAAGAACGCCACACCTGACCAGAAATACAACAACTGGTTTGTGAGAGTTCCCGGTGTTGATGAACCTGTCCGTTTGCCCATTCCGTTTGAGATTGGCTACATCTTCAAGGCATTGCCTGAAGCGCTTTACAACACGATGGTCAACGAGCACGGCAAAGATGAAGCAGTGGAAGCGTTTGGCGGCATCATGAAAAACTTGATCCCCGGCGGTACATCGTACGGTATTCCTCAAGCGCTGAAGCCTGCTATTGAAGTTGGACTTGGCAAGTCGTTCTACACAGGTCGAGACATTCTTACGCCCGGAGAGCAACACTTGTTGCCCGAAGATCAGTTCCGTGCCAACACCACAGAGGCGGCCAAAGCATTTGGCAAAGCCACAGGCGTGTCTCCAATCATGTTGGAGCATTTGGTCAACGGTTACACCGGCACATTGGGACTAGCGTTCTTACAAGCGATCAGCTTTGGCGCACCAAGAGGCGCTACTCCTGAACAAGCCACAAGACGTTTGTCTGAGTTGCCTGTGATTGGCGGGGCTTTCCAACCCAACGATGCGGGTGGCATTATCAGCAATGTCTACAATGACATGAATGAGTTCAAGAAAACTAAAGCTTCTTTTGAAGAACGAATCAAACGCGGGGATAGATCAGGCGCGATGGAGTTGCTCAACACAAAAGGCAACGAGTTGGCAATGGCGCAGGTAGCTGACCATTACACAACAACCATGAAGAAGTTTACAGGTTATGAGAACGCCATCAGAGCATCTGACTTATCGCCTGACGAGAAACGCAAACGCTTGGACGAAATCCGCAAGATGAAGATCCAGTACGCCAACATGGTCCGTGACGCTAGCGATAAAACCACACGCCAATAAGGCCGTCCTTGATGACGAACATGGCTTGACCTTGGATACGCACAGAGACTGCGGCGCGAAGCCCCAGTTCTCTGGCTTTCTTTAAATTGAGCGCGGGTACAAAGAAGCCCTCACCCTTTTGCAGCTTCGTCCAAGGATAGCGTATTGCCATCAAAAACATCCTCCTTGAATGTGATATGCATGACGTTCACGCGCATAGCAGGGCCGTTGGTCTTGGCTAGCATGTCTTTCTTGACGTACGTCACTGGGAACATGGCCTCCATCTGCGCCTTGAACTCGTCATACCCGAAGCTCATGCTGACGCAATGCTTCTTGAGCATACCCTCTTCAATGTAAAACTCTCTGTATCCCGGGCGCAGGAGTCCGTGTTCCACGCGGCCCAAAACTTTGGACTTGGTGATTGACTTGTCCACGGCGCCATCTTCCCCCCATGAAGCCAGTAGGCGGCCATCGGATTTCTTAATCACAATGAAACTTCCATAGTTATCGCTAATGTATGTGTTAAGCACATCTTCAGCCGTACGGACACTGCTACCGATCACAACGCGGGCTTTCTCCACCAGTTCTTTCAGCGATGTGATGACTTTATTGATCTCCACATCAAGAATATTTGCGTATTCTTTGCGCAAAAGAATGGCTGACGCCACAATAGCGGTGCAGTTGGCATGCCAGAACCGCTCATCATCGTTAAAGTTCATCACTTTCTTCAAGTGGTTGTTTACTTTCTGCATGATTTTCTCAACTACGTCTTGGTTTTTCACAAGCCAACGCACCCATGCTTCACCTGCAACGCCGTAATTGCCCTTCAAGTCTTGCAAAATCCTGCGTTCTTCGGGCGTCCACTGCAACTTAACGTGCGGTGTCCACTCCAACATCCTCAGAAGCTCACCGTTTGAGCTATGCTTACGTGCACCCGCCATGTAATCAGTCAGCTTTTCATTCGACGTCATACTGCAAGAAGACCGCCATGTACTGTTATTGAGCCGTTCTTTGTTGGCGTGGGACTCCATCCGCTCCTTGCCCTGCGCTTCAGCAAAGTCAAAGATAAAGGTCGGCGCCCATTCCATGTCTTTGCGCTGAGCACTTGTGATCTCGTCCACCAGTAAGGGCAAACTTCCCAACAAACCCGCACGTTGTTGCATGGCAACTGGAGATGTGCCTTTGCCGGTACGGTATCTCAATGGGTGACCCCAAACTCCTGCCTTGGCGCTGAGCACTAGGGATTTACCAGTGCCTGACCAACGTGAGCCAATGTGCCAAACAAAGCCTTCTACCGGAGTAAAACGCATGAGCGCTGATCCAAAGGAGTCCAAACACACCGCAAGCGCCATATCCATGTTGGGCTTGTTGATGAAAATCGTCTCCCACAATCTGCGCCACGTAGCCAAGTCACCCTTACCCGCCGTGTTGCGGTTGATATTCTCAAGACCGGGCATCGGAACCTGCGTCTCGCGACCGTCAGAACTGAACACGCGGTTGTTGTAAACGAATGATCCGTCTGTCTGCCACCCAAACTGGAACGGCACTGTGATGGGTTTCTTTCTTTGAGATGCGTCCCGAACACAAGCGCTGACATACTCATAAAGAACTTTGTCGTAGCCCACGAATGTCGACACAATGTTTTGGGCGGCAAGCCACTTGAGCGTCTCGTCTTTGCTGACAATAGATTTCTGTGGGAAGTTTAAAGTCTCCAC
>Ga0214175_1000274_pt1 | contig 16040 bp, 26 predicted proteins | sample TroBogEpilimnion_17_FD_153013 | JGI IMG/M metagenome (GOLD analysis project Ga0214175, IMG submission 153013) | Freshwater microbial communities from Trout Bog Lake, WI - 09AUG2007 epilimnion | ecosystem: Environmental > Aquatic > Freshwater > Lake > Epilimnion/Euphotic zone | place: Trout Bog...
AATATATAATGTACGAATGAAGAAAAACTCTCTTCAAGTTAATAGCGATTTTTTTGAGAACATTGTAGCATGTCAATGTTTGACTAATGCTTACTATACCTCTTTAGTATTAGATCATTTATCACCGGAGAACTTTAAGAACCCTGGTAATAAACTCGTAGTGGGTATTATTAGAGACTTTTACGTTAAACGTAAGGCTTTACCTACTATCACTGAAATAAAAACCTATCTCAGTAAAGAAGAAGATCTAAAGCTATTTAAAGATACAGTTACAACTTATAAGCAATATGATACAGCTCTTAATATGGATGAGCTTATTGCTAATACCGAACAATTCTTTAAAGAGAAAGCAGTATACAACACTGTATTAAAGATAGTAGATGATGTCTCGAAAGAAAAAGCTGATTACCCTAAGTTCTTATCAATGTTTGAAAAGGCTTGTAATATTGCCTTAACAAGTGATATTGGTTTAGACTTTTTCGGGGATTACGAAAAAATTATTACAGAACTAGGTACGAAGAGTGAAGTGCTACCTACAGGCTGGGGGTTTATTGACGATAAGATCGGTGGTGGTTTAATGAAGAACGGTAGAGCACTTTATTTGTTCTTAGGACCAACCAACGTTGGTAAATCTATTTTCTTAGGTAACGTAGCTGCTAATATGGCTAATAGAGGTCTTACTACAGTGCTTATTTCCTTAGAAATGCCTGAAATGATGTACGCTAAACGTATTAGTAGCCATCTTTCTAAAATCCCTATTAACGGTATTCAAGATCAAGTATCATCCTTAGATGCTTACTTTAAAGGTGTAGTAGATACTCACAAGCGTAAGTTAATCATTAAGGAATTCCCACCGAAATCCATCACCGTATCAGGTATTAAGGCCTATCTTGAGTCTTTAGTAAAGGCTGGGATAAAACCGGATATACTCGTTATAGACTATCTTGGACTGATAAAGGCGTCACAAGGCGAGAACTCTTACGAACAAGGTAAAGTAGCTGCTGAAGAATTAAGAGCTCTATCATACTTCTTTAATATGCCTGTAGTCAGTGCTATTCAAACTAACCGTGAAGGTATGGAGAAGCCAAGCTTAGATACTGTATCTGAATCCTTAGGTGTAGCTTTTACAGCAGACGTTGTTTGGGCTATCTATCAAGAAGAGGGAGATCAAGATCTCGGAGTTATTAAGGTAGCCGGTGTTAAGAATCGTCTAGGACCTAAACATGGAGCTACTGCAATGCGTATTGATTATACAACATTATCTTTGACAGAAGAAAAAGGCTATATTGGCTTAACCGGTAATAAATCCGGCGGTGGTGTAGATACGTTATTAGACATAGAAAATAAGCTGGAAAATATAAGTCAGTAGTTTAAATAGATTATAGTGAGCTTTAACAAGATATACGTTTTTACCGACTTCGATATAGACGGCGTTGCATCGTTACTAACTCTACATTGGGCGTTAGGTGCTAAGCCTGGTCAAATCGCGTTCAAGACAACCACAGTAACTAACTTTCGTAGAGAGTTTCTATCCTGGTTAGATCAAAACAACATTAACGATTTTGATAAAGTTTATATTTTAGATCTAGATGTAGCTAAGCATGCTGATTTGGTTGATAGAAAAAATATTACTATTATTGATCATCATTTAACACATGTTAACGCAAAAGATGTTTATAAAAACGCTGAAGTAAGCGTGACAGAAACCACTTCTTGTGCTAAAAAAGTTTATAACCACTTTAAGTTATTAGGTAAGTTAGATAAATTGACTCAGCAACAAAAATATTTTATTGCTCTAGCAGATGATTACGATTGTTATCAGTTTAAGTTACCTGAGACGTATGAGTTAAATTGTTTGTACACTAATACTCAAAAAACATCTACAAAACAGCGGGCAGAAATATTTTTAGAAAAGTATTACAGCGGCTTCAAACCTTTTAATGCTCAAGAAAAAGCAATCATAAAAGAATTTGTAGACCGTAAAAATAAAGCTATAGCCAACCTACAAATATTTGCAGGTAAGGTATCTGTAGCAGGAAAAGAACGCGTCGTGTATGGTACACACGGAAATAAATTTGTTAACGAAATTTGCGATCATATGTTAAACACCCACCCAGCTGACATTGTATTCTTTGTCAACTCGGATAACTCACACGTATCGTTTCGCAAAAATAAGAAATGTGAAGTAGACTTATCAAAGTTAGCTGCAAAATTATGTGATGGGGGAGGTCACGAATACGCAGCGGGTGGAAAAGTAACAGAATCATTTATGAATTTCACCAAACTACTCACGCCTATCGCGTAATATGTCTGGTATAGTAGGAGCATTACAAGAGTCAGTATTAGAAACCCCTCTCAGTCAACTGGCTAGAGATGAACTAGAAGTGGAACTTATTAAGTTTGGTTCGTTTTGTTCTATTGTAAACAATAAAAGACTCAATAATGTCACAATTTTTTCCCTAATAGTCAAAAATAAATTATACAGAAAAGTCTTTATGGATCTAACTGATACTGAGAGTGAAAGAGAAGCAATATTACTATTTTTAAAGTACAATTCTAATCTTTGCCGTAGCAAAGTAGTGAGAGAGATATTAAAATCATAGCTCATTAATGAGCGTTGAACAAATTTATAACACCTATTTAAGCGTATCTAGAGGCCATCAAAATAAACCCTGGAAGGCCCGTAAAGATTTTGAAGGTTTCGATAAAACACCGGATGGAATACTTTGCGTACGTTTAGATATGTTTTTTAAACGCTTTCCTCAGATTAACGTTAAAGACTTTTTATTAGCACCTTATGTCATCTACAAAGACGAAGAACACTTCCCGCTCAACTTCTACCTCACGCAAAAAGCCATTGCCTGTTACTCTCTCTTACAGAGTCAGAGGGCCGAAGAATTACCCGACACTGATGGCCACGTTAAACATATTCTTGAATCCTTAAAATATCTCGCTACAACTTGTATCAATGAAAAGATCACATTGAAACAATACAGTAGCTTAAAAACAGGATATACTTGGAGATGTTTAGAAGATTATAGAAACAAACAAATTAATTTATATGTGTTGCTATCATTACCAGGTTTCGATACAATGTTTAACAGCATGCAAGCACAAGATAAAGAAATCTACCTAAAGACAGCGGCAAACGATATTGTCAAATTCAAAATGCGCTTAAACAATTCCGATAAAGCTAAAAAAATAATAACTGAAGCTTTCAAAAGAATAAATGAACTTTCGCTTGATAAAAACTAAAACCATACTAATATACGATATCATTCAATATGAAACCTTATAATTCAAATATGTTCGAGAGCATTAAAAGTGCTTTAGACAAAGCTAAGACAAAGACAGGCGGTAGTTCAGTTTATCGCAATATCCTACAATTAGAACCTAATGAAAAGCCTTATGTAGTGCGTTTATTGCCTAACATTAAGAACCCAGAAGAAACTATTCTTCATTACTACCATCACGGCTGGAATAGTATCGCTACTGGTCAATACGCTAGCATTACATCTCCATCTACCTGGGGTGATCGTTGCCCTGTAAGTGAATTGTACTTCAAGGTACTTCGTGATGGTTCAGATGCAGAAAAAGAACGTGCTAAGGCAAACTTACGCCGTAAAGAAAACTGGTTAGTAAACGTTTATGTTGTAAACGATCCTAAGAAACCAGAAAACAATGATACTATTAAAGTATTACGTTACGGTAAGCAATTAGATAAGATTATTCAATCTGCTATTAACGGTGACGATGCAGAAGAGTTCGGTGCTAAGATTTTTGATCTAGGACCAGACGGTTGCAGTCTTCGTATTAAAGTAGAGTTAGTATCTGATAAGCCAGGTGCACCAAAGTACCCAACTTATACAGCTTCTAAGTTCTTGAATGCAGCTGCTATTGAAGGTTTAGATGAAGACAAGATACAAGAAACCTACAATAGTATTCACGACCTTAATACGTTTGTAGATCGTAAGTCTAACGACGAAATTAAGTCGTTCATTGATCAACATTATTATGGTAATGCAGAATCAGCCCCTGTTGCAGCCCCTGTTGCAGAAGAGGAAGAAGACGTTCCTTATGATACTCCTGCACCTAAAGCTACAGCAAAACCTGCAGCTAAAGTAGAAGCTACAACAGCTAACGACGATAAAGTTCTAGATATCTTAAACGGTTTAGATAATCTATAATGGCTAACGCTCAACCACAACCTCAACAGAACAGGCCTTTGAACGAAGCAGAACTTCAAAGGCTTGCTGTATCTACTAGTCAAGTAGGTAGCCAAGAAGTCATGCTTGCAGCTATGTTTGCAAAGCAGCTTCAAGGGGATATTAACGGTATTAAGAAGCAAGCTGCTGAGGTTGGTGGTGGGCTTAAGGTTTCGGATGTAGATATGAGCAAGGTTATGCCTTCTCATATCTTACCGGCTATGGGTATTAGACAGCCTCAACCACAGCAAAGACCGCCTCAACAAACATTTGTACAACCAGTACCCCAACCAGTAGTGCAACCTGATTTACAGTTTACTGCTCCACCTGTACAACAAGTACAAACATTTGTACCGCCCCCTACTGACCCTAATCAGTTAGAGTTTGACTTAAGTAAACAAACTCGTTACGAAGATATTATAAATGCTATTGATAAATTAGAGAATAAGGTTAACATATTAACAGATAAAGTAAATCAGTTAATTGACTCTAATAATAAAAAAAAACCGAAGATAACAAATGGAACTTAAGCTCGTTAAGAAAGATTTTGCCGATAACTTTTTAAGTGTTATAGGTAAAGCTATAGATATTGTGTCTATTAAGCTTAATAAGGATGGCTTATACGCTGTCTGTAATAAGCCTGATACAAGTATTATTTTATTAGCAAAGTATAGTAAAGCATTCGATGTAGAACAAGAGATTACTCTTAATATCGGGGATGTTAAGAAACTACTTAGAGTAATGGATTGTATCGATGATGATGAGATTACTTTTACTATTGAATCTAACCATCTCTATTATAATACTTCTGAATTAAAGTTTAAATACCACTTTTTAGATGATTCTGTAGTACCCAAAGTTACTCTTAAGAGAGATAAGATTGAATCTCTTACTAGTGATACCTTTTTCAATATTGACGTAAAGAAACTACAGGAAATATTAAAGGCTAGTTCATTTACTACTGATACTAATAAGATTTACCTTTATGGTCAATCAGACGGAGTGTATTGCGAGTTAGGAGACAAAGAAAAGAGTAATACAGACAATATTAGCCTTAAAGTGGCTGATAAAGTAGAAGGTCAACCATTTAATCAAGTTATTCCGTTTAATCTCGATATATTTCGTATATTAACAGGGGTAAAGTTTGATTCAGCTAGAGTAGGTATCAACTTAAAGTTCAAAGTAATGTCTTTCTACGTTAAGCCAACTGCAGAGACTGATTTTACTTTTGTAATCTCAGGACTAGTTAAATAATGGCTAATAAGATAACAACACAAAGCTACTTTATTAAAAGGCTTAAAGACTCAGGCTATCTAGTCTATAGACTGTTTGATGAGTATAGTGAAGCAGATCCTCGTAGCTGGACAGTTATGATAGATCCACACGGTGCATCAGTTATTTGCACCTGTTATAACAATGATAAAAATTTTGGTGAAAATTATTTTGAGTTATATGATGGTGGCCAATTTATTCCTGAAAAGTTTAAGTTGAAAACCGACTCAATTGAGGTTATAATAAGCTATTTAGTAAAATATGGAATCAACAACAAATCAGAGTTATACATCGGGCGAAAAGTTTAAGTCCGTAAAATCTTTCAATATGTCAAACGAAGTTAAACACCCAACACTTCCTACAGCTAATAGTAGTATGATTACTACAGAAGAAGATAGGAAAGCAATTATCGATAAAGCAGCAGAAGCGTATTCATCTTTTCTAGATGCATTGCGAATTGATTGGCGTAATGACGTCAATAGTGCTGATACGCCTCGTCGTGTAGCTAAGGCTTATGTATGCGACCTTATTAAAGGTTGTTATGAAGGTCCACCAAAGATTACTACATTTCCTTCAGACGGTTATGATGGTATTGTTAGTCAGATGAATATACCTGTAGTATCTATGTGTTCCCATCACCATTTATCTTTTACTGGTGTTGCACACGTAGCCTATATTCCAGATAAGAACGGTCAAGTTATCGGTCTATCTAAGCTTAATCGTATTGTAGAGCATTACGCTCGTCGTCCTCAAATCCAGGAAGGTCTAACAGTTCAAATTCATAAAGCCATTGATCAGCTCTGTACTGGTAATCAAGGTGTAGCGGTTATTCTTAAATGTACGCATACTTGCGCTTGCCATCGCGGTGTTAAGCATCATGGTTGTGCTATGATTACTTCTAAGCTATCCGGGGATTTTATGAACGAACCACAAACTCGTAAAGAGTTCTATGACTTCGTAGCTTCCGCTGAGCGAGACACTAAATAATATTAATGGCCGCTAAAAAACCAACGAAGGGTAAGAAGGCTCAAGATAAAAAGCAAACAAAGGCTAATGAGCCTCTTTCTTCTATTGTTCCTAAAGCCGCTAATGAAATGACTCCAGCAGAACAGGCTAGTATCAATCAAATGATACAGCTTGCTAAGCTTGAGTACATGAAGACTTTAAAAAATAACATTATCAATGAAAAGCGTAAAGAAATAGACGCTTTAGATATGCAAATTAAGGAGTTTATGGGTCCTTATATGCTTATTGGTTATGATTTAAATAATCAGCCAGTTGAAATTGTTTCTGCTGAAGACCCAGCTTCTCATGATGCTTTATTGGAACGATTCCGCCGTGTAATGTTTAAGATCAATAATAATATTGTTCAAACTCAAGGTAACGATCCATATGGTTTTAAAGACAAGCCTCAAAACGATTCTGACGAAGATTAAAGATAAGTTTTATCCGCCAGAAAGAAACATATACGTAGTAAGAGAAGGTACATTTAAAGGAGAGTGGTTAGTACCTGTATCTTTTACACCTGGCTTTACTGTCTTTTTTAGCTTGCCTGATAAACACATAAGAACTATACCTAATGAAGAAATAGACAAAGGTATTAAAAATAAAATAATAGATTTAGTAGAAACTTTACCAAAAGGCGTTTATAATACGTGCTTAGCAGAATACAAACTCAAATTAAAACAAGATGACGACGCTTCTAATAGACGGCAACAACACCCTTCATCGGGCGTACTGGGTAGCAAACAACATAGGAAAGCCTCTAATAAATTCAAAAGGAATTAATACAGGAAGTGTTTTTTCTTTTCTTAAAACTGTTAAATCAAATGCAGACCAGTTTAATGCAGATAAGATCTATATTGCTTGGGATAAAAAACTAGGTAATAAAGAAAATTTCCGTAAAACTCTTACTGAAGGTACGTATAAAGGTAATAGAGATCAGGAACGTAATAAAGCCGTTTATGGAGAAGCAGATGCTATTGTTGAAATAACAACTACCCTTGGAATAAAGAACATATTCCCGGGTAACTTAGAAGCAGATGATGTTATTAGCTGGTTAAGTAAAGAAATAACAGGTAAAAAGATTATTATAAGTGTTGACAACGACTTTGCACAGTTGGTTAATGCGGATACTTCTTTCTATAACCCAATTAAAAAGCTTCTTGTAGATGTTAATAACTTTGAAGAACACTATGGATTAACCCCGGAAGAATTTGTTATCTACAAGTGTATTGCTGGTGATAAATCCGATAATGTACAAGGACTTGAAGGAGTGGGTAAGGTTAGAGGTAGAAAACTAGCTAAACAATGGGTGGCTAAAGAATCAAAAGCTAAAGAAATATGCGATGCAGTTGTCACTACTAATCGTCCGTTAGTAGATCTAGCTCACGGGTTAGCAGTACATCCGGAAGAAGTAGAACTATATTTTGAACAGTATAATACGTTAAGTTCTGTAATATCAGATTTTAATAAATTTGAAGAAACGTGTAAAAACTTAGAGTTTAATAGTATTCTAGATAAGCTAGATAGCTGGAAGAAAACCTTTAATAAACAAGCAAATAGCCAGGCGTTAGTTGATTTTTGTAAGTTGTTCGGATAAGTATAGGATATGAACGAACAAGTATCTATGCGTCCGGAGAGTTGTCACATTTGTGGACATGGTCCAGTACACCCTAGAGCTGTAAGAGCTAATAAAGGTAATCAAATTGTTACTGAAGCGCATTGGATTTGCCCAAAATGTAGTGGTAGATTCAAGATTGGAGTAGTAAGTATTGAGAACCGTGAGCAAAAGAAAAACTAATAAAATTCTCGAAGAGTCAGAATACTACACAGGCGTACAAAGCTCTCAGCGTACACCTGAAACAATGTCTGCTTATGAGTATAGTAGTGACAACACCCCTACATTAGAAAAATTAGCTAATCTCAAAAACAACGGTCAAGGAGGAGTTAACCCTGAAGCGCTTCCATATCCTTTACAGGATGCAGTAGTACAGTTAGCTAATCTTTATTTACAAACTTTAGATTTAAAGAACAAAACTGCTACAGCAACCACTATGCCTTTATTCAAAGGTAAAGAAAAAGAACTGAAGAAGTTTCGTGCTAAGTTAGCAGGCATTATGGTAGCATATAAAGAATTAGCTGCCAATTTAAATGAGTTTACACTTGCACCTAAGTGAATAAGTTACTCTAATACGAGTAACATATGAGACAAACATTAATAACTCTTTTGGGGTCAGTGCTAAAAGCAGCTGCGGTAAGTACCGTATTTGCAGGCATTGCTCATTTCACTAAACAATCAGCTTTAGTCTGGTTTTTAACTACCTTCATTGGTCAATTTATTCTATTCTATCTTTACGGTATGTTTCTTGATTATCGTGCATCAAAAGATAGTACATTAATACGATTGAAAGAGCTTGAACTACTCTCAAAAATAACTTTTAATATAAATTGTGCTGCTTGTAAACAACCTAATGAAGTAGTCATTAACGCTAATGAAGATACCAATTTCATTTGTGAACACTGCCAAGCTAAAAATACTGTCTATGTAAACATAGAAGCAGCTTTAGTAACAGATCCGATTAACACAGGTACGAAATAATTTTTATGGAAGACTTAATTGAAGAAACACAAACTAATCCTAGACGTATATCTACGTATGAATTCGCTCGTTGGGCTGCTTTATTAGAAGCTGTCGACCTTATTGCTGAAAAATGCGAAGATAGAGGTATTGATTTCAATAGTAATGAAGGTATGAAATATATTAAACCTTTAGATATTCAAGATTATGTAGATAATCGTACAGATACATTGTTAATGAAGATACAAACTGCTCGTGGTATTGAAAAAGCAATTAATAACATTAAAAGCTTGCAAATTGAGAATAAGTTACGATCATTAGATATAAACGAATAACAAATATGTACGTAGAACGAACAAATAACGGTTTAATGGTGTATGACGATAATAACAGTCCTTATATGCCTATTTCAGTAGGATCAGATATGACGGGGTTTTATCTCTCTGGCAACTCTTTAGTTGTATCTTATCCAGGCGGTCGTAATGAAGTCTACAATGTAGACAACAATACTCGAGTTAGATGAACCAGGAATTTATAGTAATGGACGCATCTATAGTGCGTATGAACGCTAAACACGTTCTAGAAGAAGGCTTGTTCTTAGTAGATCTTGAAAAAGACCAATGGTGTAAGAACCATCAAGATGCTAAGAAGTTTCCTTCTCCAAGCGAGGCTATAGCTGCTGCCAAAGCTGCTGGTTTAGTCAAACTACCAAGAATTTTTACAGTACAGCAAAACGGTAATAATTATAATATAACAGAGATTAAGTATCAATAACATTTTGCCCCTATCGTCTAACGGTTAGGACATCGGATTTTCATTTCGTTAATCGGGGTTCGATTCCCCGTGGGGGTACCAATTTTTTTGCCTGATGGTGTAATGGCAGCACAGACGACTTTGACTCGTCTAGTTCTGGTTCGAATCCAGGTCGGGCAGCCACCTAACTTGAAATACATATAAAATTTGTAAATTATTAAATGCCGTTTAACAAAGATATTTTAGGATGGATGTTAATACCAGACCTAAATGCGATTGAAAAAATTGCACAATTAGTACCAGAAAACGGTACTATTGTTGAGGTAGGTGCTATGTACGGTCGTAGCTCGGTATGTTGGGCAATGAGTACAAAACCAAGCACAAAAATTTATTGTATTGACATTTTTTACGAAAATTATTTGCAAACTCACCCTATACATGAAGATATTTGCAGAACATATAGCTTTCCTATATCTGGAGTATACTATGATGCTAAGCAAATATTTTTAGACAATACTAAAGAATTTTTAAATATTAATATGATACAAGGTAATAGCCCTGAAGATATTTCTTTTAATAACGATATTGATATATTCTTTTTAGATGCAAGCCATCAAAACCCTAGCGATTGGAAAAATATATGTTATTTTGGGTCCAAAATAAAAGCGGGGGGTATTATATGTGGTCACGACTACGAACCTGGTTATCCAGATGTGGTTGAAAATGTTACTAAATTAGAAGCAATAATAGGTAAAAAAGTAACTACCTACTCAGATTCTTCAATTTGGAGCTTTATAATTGATAAACCTCTCGTCATAGATAAATTTTAATATGGAGCATTATCATTACAAAGTACCTGGTTGGTTTACTTTTCCGAAATTATATTCAGAAATGGTCGAGAGGCATGATAATGCACATTTTGTTGAAGTAGGTGCGTGGCAGGGCAGTTCAACAACCTTCATGGCCGTTGAAATTATTAATTCTAATAAAAATATTAAATTTAATGTGTATGATATTTGGGGTCGTTATTCTTTAGCAGGCTTAAATACTAAAAACCCTGAACAGTTGCCAGAAGATTATGTTTACGGTTTATTTTTAAATAACATAGACCCTGTAAAGCATATTGTTAAACCTACTAAAATGGCCTCTAATCAGGCTAGCCAATTACATGAAAACAACTCATTAGACTTCATTTTTATCGATGCTAATCATGAATATGAAGCTGTAATGACTGATTTAATGTGTTGGTACCCCAAGCTTAAGAAAGGCGGCACTATAGCTGGCCATGATTATTATGAAGATGAGGGTGTACAAAAAGCTGTAAGAGAATTTTTCGGTGTGAATGATGATAGGCTTTATTGTGGGGAAAGGTGCTGGAGAGTTGATACATAATGAATATTTCAACTAAAGTACAGCATATATGGTGGGCTACAGCCAGGTGCGGTTCTAGAGCTGTTAGCGAGGTACTGAAACATTATGATTTTTTTAATTACAAGTTATCTCCGGTGTTCACATCAGAGTCCGATATAAGAAATGTTTCTCATACCCATGATTATGGTGTACCAAAAGAATACACTGATTATAAAATTATATTACAAACTCGTAACCCTTATTCTAGAGAAGTGTCGAACTGGCATTTAGCTTGTTTTAAAGAACAAGAAAATGAACTTATTATCGAAAAAGACTTTGAGTATTGGGTTATGGCTAATCAAAACAGTGTGAAAGAAAATATAGTAAGAGAACATAAACCATTTTACTTCATTAGATATGAGCATTTAGAACAGGATATAAAAAAATTACCATTTGTTGATATTAACAATCCTGACGTTAATAGAGATTATGTCTCAAATATACTCGCCAATCAATACAAATATGAAGGGGTAAATGATTCTCGAGGAGATATTAGACGAGACAATAAAGATTCAAGGTACGCAGACTGGAAGTCCTATTATAGATATAATAATAGACTTGCAGATATAGTGTACGAAAAGTATAAAGATCAGTTTGAGTTATTTAATTACGAAAGGGATAGCTGGAAACGATGAACCATTGCTGTGAAAAATGTTTAGGGTTTGAAGGTAATCACGGTGGTTGTTGCCAACTTGATGATAGAGATTTCATACTAGGCCCTGTTTCAGACCCATCTGCTTTTTTACAAAGAGTGCAAAACAAATTTCCAGGGGTAAAAATAGAATGGAAAGATGTTTTTATAGACTATGATGAAGGTTCTAAAATGTTCCCTGAGAGATCTTTATATCAAAACCCGTCTCATTATCCTTCATTAAGAGTTGATACAAAACATTCCAGAAAACCGTGTATATTTTACAATTCTACTTTAAAATGCTGCGGGGTGTATGAAATCAGGCCTGATATGTGTAAGATATTTTCATGTGATTATTTAAAGAATATAAAAAATAATAATCAATAAAACCATAAATATAAACATGGTCACATACATTGCATCTTCTACAGCGCTAGCTTTTACATACTTAACAGGTAGTGATAAAGTTCGTAATTTTTTAGCCGTTGCAGATCAAAATTACGCTGATAAGCATAATAAAACAGTACCAACTTATCCTGCTAATACAGATGCTTTTATTGATTCAGGTATATCGATACCCGCTAGTGATATTTATTGTGTTGTTAGAAACCCTTATCAACGTTTTATTGCAAGATGGGTACGTAATACATCTTATAGAACTAGAAACAACTTAACACCTTTTACATTTGCGGAATATGTTGCAGATTACAATAACAACCATTTTGTAGTACCTCTTAATTTAAACGGTCTCTGGGAAACTAAAGCAGCTAAAGGTATTGATTTCGGTGTAATATCTTCTCAAATTACTGCTGCAGGTTATACTACAGCAGCTATTAAAATTTTAAAGCTTGAATCAATTGCTGACGATATTAAAACAGTACCTACCGTAGATGTAACAGACGCTCATCAAGCAACTAAATACAACGATTTAATTGTCAACGGTGCTGCTAAACTTGAAGAATACCCAAATTGGAAAGCACAATACACACAATCAATTGCTGATACAGTGTATAATGCTTTTGCAGCCGATTTTACAGCGTTCGATTATTCAAGAGATAGCTGGAAATAATAAATACCCCGCTTAAATAGTTTACATGCGGGAGTAACTCAGTTGGTAGAGTATCACCTTGCCAAGGTGACTGTCGAGAGTTCGAATCTCTTCTCCCGCTCCAATGAATTTACTGTCAAATAATTATATATGGTTACTACCTACTAGAACAGCTTCTAGAGAGACTGTTTCTATTATTAAACATAATAATTTAGTAATTAAACCGTACAATAATATAAACGGTACAGAGTACAGCCACCATTTAAATATATTAAAAGAATATACAAGCTTACCTGTTATTGTTAATGTTAGAAACCCTTACCATAGAGCATTTGCAAATTGGAAACTTGGACAAATATTAAACTTAAACACTAATAATAATTTTAATGCTTACACTGATTTAAGAGCATTTACTAATATCTTAAATACCCCTGAAGTGTTTACATATAATTTTCAAGTTAAATTAAACCCTGTGAATACAAAATTGTTCGCGGAATGGTGTAACGAAAACTTAATAACCGATTGTTTACCTGATACTGAATTTAAACATATAGTATATTTTGAAGATTTTAGTGAAAGCATCTTAAAAATACCGTTTCTTAAAAAAATACCATCTACATTAAAAATTAAACAATACGAAAGTAATATAAAAAGATATCTTACCACACACATTATTTTTTCAATTAACAAAGATGTTTTCAATGTTAAATATTATACAGATTTTATAGATAAATTTAATTTATTAAGTAGTCCTTTGCAGTATAATGCTATGCAGTGGCTAGATTTTAAGAATAGTTTACTTAATTTAAATTCAAAAAAACTCGAATTAATAAAACAAATATTCGTTTTACCTGAAAATGATAACAGCACTCTTATAGATGCAAATACGTTATTTGATAATAACTGGAAACAGTACTACAATCAGCAACTAGCTGATATAGTTTATAAAGGTTCAGAATATTGGTTTACTAAATTTAATTACAGTAAAGGTAGCTGGAACTAACTAGTTCGCCCAGGGTGGTGGTAAATTAAGTGTTTGCGGCGCCATTTGAGCATCAAGGTTACTTTGTAATTGTGCTAAAACACTATCTAAATTAATATATGGTAATATCCAACTTAAAACTTGATCTTGAGTTAATGATGTATAAGGTGTAAAATTAGGTAAAGTAGATACGTTTAAGTTGGTTTGACCTTTAGTGAAAGTAGTATACGTTTTACCGTCTTTTGTCTCTTGTGCGTTAATTTTCCAGTTAACTGCGTATACAACATTATCATAACCAGATAATGAAGAATAAACTGTAAGCGGGTTAAGATCCCAAGTGTATGTCATAGTATTTAAATTTTTAAGCTTTCAGGTTTTGTAGCGCGAATATATACTTCTCCCCAAACTTCTAGCTCTCCCATAAGAGCTTGAAACTCTTTTTGAGATAACTTATCTAAATCAGCTAATTTAGCATAAACTTCTTCTGCCATTTTTTTATAATGAGCGTTTGCTTTATCATGATTTTCTGTATATTCTTTTTCAGTTTTTTCACAATCAGCATAAGGTTTAGCTTTAGCAGCAAAGTGAATAGCGGTTAGAGTAGCAAACCCGCCTTTTTCTTTTGAGCTATGAGCAATCTTAGCAGCACCAGCAGCTCTTTTAGTTAAAAACTGCTGAAAGGACTCTTCAGTGGTAGGATCAGGCTGAACACGTTTTTCTAGAATCGTTTCATAAGCCTCTGCTAATACTTTATAGTTGCCTTTAGTCATAAATATGTTATATTACTTATTGTTACTTGACATATTTTAAACGGGCCTGTACTGGATTCGACTCTATAACAGACGTATTAGAAGCAAGCAGGATTAGTAAATCCTTTATAAATTACTACAAAAACAAACGGCATTATTCAAAGCCTCAAGAACGCAGTCGCTTCCGTGAAAGATTCTCTTTCATTCGGCGATAGCTTCGCACTCGCAGCTGCTTAAGCTCGATCGGTTATAGTATAGATTCTCGCTATATATTATAATCGTCATTCAGCGAGACTGACTATTCAATGGTAGTAGAATAGCAGGAACACTACCAAACAACTTGTATATCAGCACTATGGATGTACATTTTATTAATAGTGCTAAGCTTGTAGAAACTGGTAAGAACGTTACGGAACACCCGGGTGCAAGTCCCGGCAGGTCCACCATTTTTTTTGCCCCCATCGTCTAACGGTTAGGACATCGGATTTTCATTTCGCTAATCGGGGTTCAATTCCCCGTGGGGGTACCATAAATATTACGATGGATTTTAAACAATACTACACAGAAGCTAGACTGCAAGATAACCAAACCACAGAAGGTGTAGATAATTTTATTACTAATTTACAAATTTCATTTCCGCAACATCAAAACATTATGGAAGATATAAAAAGTGTTATACTTTCTACAAAATGTCCCAGTATAGCTTTAGAGCCTTTAAAAGGCGCCTTAGGTATATCTAAACACGATAAATGTATTATTAATACTCAAATTTTAAATATGAATATAACATATGCTTTGTATGTTATATTTCACGAATTAGCTCATCAAAAACAATATTCAAAGTACGGGGAAGACATAGCAGCTGATATATTTTTAGGCAACATATCAGCCGATGAAGCCGCTAAAAAGCTCCTCTCTATTGAAAATACTGCTGACAGGTGGTCTCAAATGATTACCACTAGAATTTTAAACAAGCACGGTATAAAAGTAGATCGTATACCAATGATGTATAAAAATATGAGTTTTAATAATATAAAACTTTATATTGAAAATATTAGAAAATTAATTAAAACGAATAGAATTACAACAATAGAACAGGCTAATAATTTAATTTATAGTAAGATAAAGTTTTAATTTGTTGTGTAGCTTAGTTGGTAGATCTCTTGGTTCAAGTTCAAACCAGACAACCATTTTTAATCCAAATAGAAGTGATAGTTTATTCCTATGGATATTTTCATTATTATATGAAAACAACGTGTAAGTATTTGCGCTGGTGACATTATCCAGCATAACAACCAAAGCCCCCGGGCTGCGGTTCTAAACAAAACAACACATATGCAAGTATTAATCGTAACAAGTTATCTTGCTGTTGGTGGTCTTGTTAGACTCGCGTACGAGGACTATAAGATA
>Ga0214175_1000278_pt1 | contig 15848 bp, 1 predicted proteins | sample TroBogEpilimnion_17_FD_153013 | JGI IMG/M metagenome (GOLD analysis project Ga0214175, IMG submission 153013) | Freshwater microbial communities from Trout Bog Lake, WI - 09AUG2007 epilimnion | ecosystem: Environmental > Aquatic > Freshwater > Lake > Epilimnion/Euphotic zone | place: Trout Bog...
TTTATATTTGTGTTTATATTTGTGTTTATATTTGTGTTTATATCTATAAATTTGATATACCGACTAATAAATTTGTATCATTCTGTGGTAAATATGTATTCCATGCGAGTGCTGTAGTCATTGTACCGCCAAAATATTCACCACCTGCTATACCGTTATTACCATTATTTCCTGTTGGACCATTAATTGCACCTAACATAAACAGACCATTACTAACTGCTGTTGATGCATAAGCACCTGATGAAACACTTGTTTTGTATACACCATTTACATATCCATCTATATTATTTGCAACAGCACCTGCACATCTTAATATAAATTTGGTAGCACCTAATGATATAGATGATGCAACTTGAACATCATTTGACTCGCCAATAAAACTAAAAAAACCACCATTACCTATCCATAAAGATGCACGAGATGCATTTGTTCGTCCTAATGAATCTGCACCCATTAAAGTTTGAACAGGAGTAACTGATGATGTTATATTTACTGAACAATAATATGTAAATTTAGTAGCATTTGGACCAAATAGACCTGGTAATACACTAATATGTGAAGAAGTACCATTAAATACTAAGTTTTTATTTGTTGTACTAAATGTTGGATATGTTGCAGTAGAAATAGATGTCACTAAATGTTTACCATTACCAGATTGGTCATAGAATATTACAATAATAATACCAGTTCTACCAGTTGCCCATGTTGCTAGTGTACTTCCAGTGCCATAAGGACCAGTCCATAAATTCTGTGAAGTATCAGGATAGAAGTCTTGTGTAACTGGGGTGGCATCTTGAAGACGAATAACAGGTCCGGTATAACTTGTAAGTAATCTGTATACACTATATGCACCGGCGAGAGTAGATGCAGAACGTGATGCCGCGGAAAGTACATCCAATGGATACATTATTATAGATGCCCTAGCAGAATTATAATTTTGAGATACTTGTGTAGCCGTCAAAGGTGTGTTATAGATACGAGCCATAGCTATTTTAGCAGGTGCAGGTGGACCATATGATTGAGCATTAAAAGGATAATAATTACCAATTATAATTTGATTAATGTTAGCAGGAATAGAAGGAAATGTACCACTTAATGCATAGCTTACACCATTTACATAAGCCGAAACTGTTGTACTATTGGTATAACTTATTACAATATGTAACCAAGTATTTATAGTGCAGGGTGTAGATGTACTCGCTGCGGCATTCAGACCAATAGCTCCTGTTGCACTAATATATATATTTATACCTGTACTTCCATTATATAATGAAATAAAGCTTGGAGCTGCAGTGAAAGCGCTGCAATAAACAAGTGCTTCAAATGTAAAATAAGTTAGATTAATTACAGGTGTTATACCTGTTAAATTACCATATGTTGTAGAAGACCATGATAACGATAATGGCGCAGTATTATAACCAACACCATTATAAAGCGTTAAATTATATCCATTTCCAGACATATCTTTAATTATATTCGGATTCTGTGGATTATAAGAATTAACATTACTTATATCATAATATGCTATTAAATTTGTAGCTACAAATGATGTAGAGTTATAATAATTACCAATAATATTAGTTCCAAATAAACTAAATGTAGTCGTTGGATTCATCCAGAATTCAATTGTGTTATTATTAGTTCCTAAACTATATAACTGACTCGGTGGTATAGTTATATATGTGTTTTGTGAACCTGTGAAATTTGCCACCGCACTTGACACAGGTGAAGTAACTGCCGTAGTTATAGTAGGTGCGGCTGATGCTGCCGCCGTATTTGGGAAAAGTCCTGTGGGTGGAGTAAAGTTACCTGTATATCTAGCTATACCATTAGTAATGCGTACTTCATCTATATAACCTACGAAAGATTGTACTGGTTGCAAGTTTGCCCCAATATATATAGCATTCGCTCCGCCTCCATCAAATGACGCTGGAGATATGGTACAAGCAATTAAAGCACCATTTACATATAATGAGAAACCTGTTCCATTACGTACAAGTGCAATGTGATTATACACACCAGTTGTAATTGGGACTTGGAAGTTTGCATTACTATTACCATTTATATTATAACATGTAAAGCTTATTTGTGCGACCGATTGTGCTGTTGAATAAATCCATATTGCCCAATTATTTACCGAGAAGGTAGTATTCAAAATTGTATTCGCCATAATTGAATAATATGAACTTGCTGCAACACTCGTAATATAGAGCCAGAATTCTATAGTAAAACTGTTTGTACCAAAAGCATAATATGGTTGTGTAGGTGTATACATGTAACATGCAGTAGATGCTGTACATGATAAGGCACCTGTGCCATATTTATATTGTCCAGAGGTAGTTGTTATAAATGGTGGAGAACTTGAATTGGTAAAAGTGGTAAGGTATTGGCTGCTATCAAGTACGGTATTATCGAAATGGAGAAGTAGAGTGACATATGGATAATATACATCAGATGCAGCAGAACTGGGGAAGATAGCTGCCGGTGCTGTGAAATTTGGTGTATACCGAGCGACAGTATTGGTCAGACGAATATCATTCATATAACCAAAGAAATATTGTGATGCACCAGGTACTCCTCCACTAATTATTGGACAGGCGACACCTCCATCTAAACTTATTGATGTCGACCCCATATTATTTGCAGATTGTATGATACCATTTACATATATGTATAAATAAGCACCAACACGTACAAATGCATAATGTGTCCATATATTCGCCAGTATTGGAGCAAATGCTGTGAATATGGGTGAACCAGATACATTGCCTATTTGCATAGCTATTTGTGCCGTGCCATTAGTAGTAGTCGTGCCCCATCCAATAAGCCATACATTTGTCGTCATTGAACCGCCGCTGGTATTTGTCATAACACGTTGCCAACCACTGCCAGATGTAGAATAAAGACCTGACCAATTCATCCAGAATTCAATGGTAAAGTTATTTGTACCGAATGCATAATTTGTCGAACTTGGTGTGGATATATATGATGTTGCCGAAGTATTGCTGAAATATATAGAAGACCCACCATATTTGTATACACTTGTTGATATAAGTGGATTATTTGTTGCAGTTATAGTAGCATTGTATTGACTATTGTCTATAAATGAACCATTACCATGTATAAGAAGTACAACATTACTATAATATGCATCACCTGATGATGAATATGTAACTATTGCATTATTTGGACTGGAATCTATAAAAGTACTGCTGCTGTTTGTACCATCAAAGTGAAGCAGGAGAGTGGTAGGTGATTGCAGAGGTGCAGAATATGGTTGGAAGGGCGATTGTGGAGGTACAAAGTTATTTTTATATCTGGCTATACCACGTGTAACACGTAATTCGTCTATATAACCAGTTAAATAGTTATTGGTGAATGATGAACTGTAATAGGAATACCCTATATATAATGGATTAGATGCATATGTACCTGCTGTATTCGAGTCGAAACTATAAGTTGTCGTATTGTTTGTAAAGCTGTTTGTATATGTTGCATTCAAAATACCATTAATAAACATGTAAAATGATATGCCATTGCGTACGAGTGCAACATGATACCATACGGCAGGGAACAACGTAGTTGAACTTGTTATCATAGGTGTGCTGCTGCCTGTACCTGCATTATCACTTACTAGAAGAAGATTACCGCTAATATTTGTATATAACATCCATCCACCACCACCACGGGCTGTACCAGTACCAATCCAGTTACCCATGATGACCATAGGTGCAAAGAAATTGGATATATTCACCCAGAATTCAATGGTGAAATCTTGACTGCCGAAGGTAAAGAATGGTGAGGAAGTGAGAGATAAATAGGCAGACCCATTGAAATAGAGACTTGACCCACCAAATACTGATTGTGCCGTAGATAGAGTTACATATGATGTTGTAGTGACGGCATTTGCATTATTTACAGTAGATTGATAATAACTTGAGTCTATTATATTCGTTGAGTTATTGGGACCATCGGCATGGAGAAGTAATATGGTACTGGCATTAGAAATATCGTATGCCTGTGCACTTGGGTAAGGTGAAGTTTGTACTTGGAAGTTCGCCGTATATTTCGCTACACCACGCATAATGCGAAGTTCATCTATATAACCTGTGAAATATGCATCGGTTGCATTACCTGACCAGCCAATGTATATAGCATTTGTCGCATTATATCCAGTTACATCGAAAGGATATGCCCAAGTTTGTGTACCTTGAAGGATACCATTGAGGTAGAGGTAAAATGTGTTTTGATTGCGAACAAGGGCAATATGATACCAAGTATTCGGCTGTATTATATTTGTTGATGTGATTTGCATGATAGTCGGTGCAGCACTGGCATTGTATGCATAGGCAGAGATGGTTTGAGTGGACGGTGTAATATAAAAGTTCCATGAACCAGTAGAAATAGATGTGCCAACACCATTACCTATCAGACGAGGTACTGAGTATGTAACGCCTATATTTGGGAAAGCAGCAGTTGGAATGGTAAATGGTGTGGTATAACGGGCATAACCGTTTGTCACACGAATTTCATCTAAATAACCATCAATTGTATAACCCCCACCAGGTGGACAACCAGCGGCTATTTGGTCAATACCTGTTCCTCCTACAGGTAAAGTAGAAGTCCAAGTACTACCACCATTATTTGGTGCGGCACCATCATAATATGCATAAAATGTATTTCCTAAACGAGATACTGCAATATGATGCCATGTACCAGTAGATACACCAGATTGATATACACTTCCTCCACCTCCATAGAACGTTACTCTTGCCGCATTTGCATCTGCACTAAAACCGGCTTGATTCGTTCCAGCTACTGTTGACAATACAGAGAAACTGTAACTAGTTATACTGTTAAAATAAATCCAGCATTCAATTGTAAAGTTATTGTATCCTAGATAATAAATACTTGATAATGGTGTCATTGCATTTTGACCTGGATTATTCTGGTTAAGTTTCGTGTAGAGAATAGATGTTCCGCCGAATTTCGATTGTGTCGTTGAAATAGCTGGAGGAACACTTCCAGTTAATGTCAATGTTGCGTTATATTGACTGGAATCATTGAAGTTTCTATCGGCATGTAAGAGTAATACTACATTATTAAAGTATGGGTCAACGAGTGATGGTGAGACATTATCAGGTTGTACAGGTGCAATTGTTGGTGTATTAAACCAGTATTCCATTGTGAAATCTTGTGTACCGAGTGTATATATTTGTGATGGTGGTGTGTATACAACAGATGAACCATTGAAATTGAGGGAAGCAGTGCCATATTTGTATGTTGTCGTGCTTGTCGTCGGTGAACCAATGGTCAAAAGTTGTGTATTATATACACTCGAATCTGTAAATACTGTACCGTTATTTGCTCCATCACAATGCATGAGTAGTACGGTTGGATCTTCAGGGATTGTATTTCCGAGTGGCATGAATTGCACTGAAGATGGTGTGAAATAAGTTGTACCGGATGTCGTACCAGTATATCTGGCGAGACCACGTGTGATACGCACTTCTTCTATATACCCGTTGAAAACACATGTAGGATTGTAACCCGTAGCGGCACCTATTATTATTTGTGTAGATGTACCTGGGTCCATTGTACCAGTGTAAGTTGTAGAACCACCAGATACACCATTTGCGAAACCAGAGAAAGTACTACCACTACGGGTAAATGCTACATGAGTCCATGTATTGGCATATATGGTTGGAGTGGTAACATTGTTTGAGCCTATTTTAAGTGATAGGGTAAATGTATTTGTACCAACTGCGGCACCAGTACTGGTGGAGGCAATGAGCCAATTTGTACCAGCAGTAAGAGTTGGTGTAATGGCACTGGTGGTCATAATGCCAACATATCCAGTTCCAGGATAAGAACCAGACCAGTTCATCCAGAATTCAATGGTGAAATCGCAATATGAAAAGGCAAACAGTGGAGAACTGTTGGTGGTGATGGTAGAAATAGTATTAAGCGTAGATGCGGCGACATTCGGGAAAGGTGTAACTGGTGGAGTGAAAGCAGCAGTATATCTGGCAGCACCATTAGTAATGCGGACTTCATCTATATATCCATAAAATACGCAATTGGTATCTTGTGGTCTGTATCCAGAATTTCCAATATCAAAAGTATATGATGAAGCATTGTCAATCGCTGCAGTATTAATAGTATATGTATTTATACTATTTCCATTGAGATATGCAGTAACAACTGTTCCATTTCTGACAACGGCTACGTGGTACCATTGATTTTGACTGATAGTTCCAAATGATAGTGTAGTTGAAGAGACATTGAGATATGCGAATAAGTTTCCACCTGAATTCCATCCTATTTCCATACAGGTACTATAGTTTCCAAATATACGCTGTTGATTTGATATATTTGCATTACAGTAAATGAACATTTCTACAGTAAAATTATTCGTACCAAAACCTGGTAATGCAGGAGTTGTCAAGAAATTTCCTACACTTCCACTGAATGAAAAACTTGCTGTGCCTAATTTGAAGTAAGTTGTTGAATATGGGACTGTACCAGTTGTTGTAAGAGTATAATTATAACTGCTCGAATCTGTTGTATTATTATCGGCATGGAGAAGTAATGTGACATTGGCGAAATATGGGTCGGTTAAGGAAGATACGGCAGGGAATGGTGCAGTAGGAACAGCGAAATTCGCCGTATATCTTGCGATACCATTGGTAATGCGAACTTCATCTATATATCCAGAAAACATGTAAGGATTTGCTGCATTAGATGTTTCTTCACCACCAATCACAATAGTACTTGTTGTTGCACCATTTGTTGTATCTAAAGAAGATGATGATGTACCAGTTGTAAGTTGTGCTCCATTTAAGAATAAATAGAAAGTAGAACCATTACGTGTTACGGCAATATGTGACCATGCATTAAGCGTTACAGCTGTAGTAGTTGTTAAAAATGCGACTGAACCACCTGATATATCATATACCCAAAATTGTGGATATCCTGCATTAGTAAGTGTTACTGCCCATTTATCAGTGGTAAATGCAGTAAGAATATTACTAATAATACCAGGAGCAGAAGAATATGATGTCGGATAGAACCAACATTCAATTGTAAAGTTATTCGTACCGAATATATTTACTGCACTAGCTGGTGTGTATACAGTTTGTGTGCCGTTCACATATAATGATGTAGGACCGAACTTTTGTTGTGTTGAAGATATTGTTGGAGATGTTGTCGTACCAAATGCAGTAAGTGAAACATTATAACTGCTTGAGTCAGTAAAAGTTGCAGTTCCAGATGTACCATCAAAATGGAGAAGTAAATTGACATTGGCGAAATATGGGTCAGATGCAACAATGGGGGCACTATTCGGGAATTCTGTGGTTGGTATGGTGAAATTTGCCGTGTATCTGGCTATACCATTGGTAATGCGTATATCATCTATGAAACCATTGAAGCAATTAAGTGCTGCAGTATTGTATCCAGATCCTCCAATACTTAGATATTGTTTTCCTCCTTGGTCAAAACCATTTGTTGAAGTGTATGTGCCATCCTGGACACCATTAAGATATGCCGTTAATACATTTCCATTCCTGACTAGAGCGTAATGGTTCCATACACCAGTGGAAAATGTATTTGTTCCTGTCCAAGCATCGCCTCCATTTGTAGCACCCATAATTCCATAAGCGTACAGTGTTATTTTTGAAGTACCTACTTTATTGTACAAATTCCACTGGGCAGGATTGTTTGTAGCAGCATTTGGAGTATTGTTTCCCATCATTTGATGTTGTCCCGATGTATCGTTTGAATAAAACCAGAATTCAATTGTGAAATTATTCGTTCCAAAACCAAATTGCGAAGATTGTGGTGTTGATATAAAACTTGTTCCATTAAAAGAGAAGCTATTTGTTCCAAATTTCGCAGTTCCATAAGTAAGAGTTCCTGTTGTGGTCATTGTAGTACCATATACACTTGAATCGGCTGCACTACCATTACCGTGTAGTAAAAGTGTCACATAGCCAAAGAATGGGTCATATGAGGCTGCATAGGAGGCTGTATATGATGGTGCGTATGTATATGGTGATGGTGTGAGTGTATTTGTTAAGACAGGGTATGCAGGAGCGATAGGTGGAGTGAAGTTGGATGTATACCGTGCAATACCATTTGTAACACGCACATCATCTAAATAACCGCTTATAGATACTAAAGATGTTTGAGCATAATCTCCTACATAAATAGAATCGGTTAAAGTTGATGTAATTGCAGCTGTATTTGTATTTGTAGAAACATTTACACCATTTAAATACATTGTAAAAAAACTTCCATTTCTTACAACTGCAACATATTGCCATGTTGAAAGTGTTAAATTTGTACTTAAAGTAACACTTGATGAGAAAGCTTGAAAGTTTAATACTGTATTAGTAGTTGTTATCCAGAATACCCAATTGCCTCCAGAATTACTATATGTACCCGAAAAATAATTTCCCATTATACCTGGATTACTTGAAGCAGAACTTACATATATCCAGAATTCAATTGTAAAATTATTAGAAAGTAAGGCATATTGTTGTGCAGTTGGAGTATATATATAATTATTTGCTACTCCAGTAAGTGCCATTGAGCCTCCGCCAAATTTATAATATCTATATGCTATTGCTGGAGGTGCAGAGCCAAGTAACATAGTTGCATTATATAAACTTGAATCAGTATAATTAGAATCAAAATGTAATAATAAGACAACGTTCGCATAATATGGGTCAGATGTGGATACTGGGTAGTATATTGAAGAACCACCGAGTGGATATTGGGCAATATTGTAATTGGGGAAGGGTGAGGTTGGTACAGGGAAATTCGCTGTATACCGACATATACCAATAGTAACACGAAGGTCTGCTATTAACTGATTACCACAATTTGCTGAATTTGTACAATCACCATATTGCCCAATTTGTAAATAATTAGCTGTAGTAAATGTATCAATAGATATTGTAGTTGTATTAGTAGATTGCGTATTAACTGTACTACCATTTACAAACATGTTAAAGAAATTATTTTTACGTGTAAAAGCTAAATGATACCATTGACCTGTTCCATAATTATTATTATATATTTGAGGACCTGCTGGAACACTTGCTACAAATACACCACTTTGATGATAGAGAACCCAATTACAATTGGTACCTGTAGCTGTTGAATTGGATATAATACCATAATTTTTGAACCCAGTTAAACTTATAATATAAATCCAGCATTCAATAGTAAAGTCTTGTAGTCCAAAATTATAATTTGGTGATTGTGGAGTAATTAAGAAATTAGTAAATGAAGTCGTACTTGCTGCTGTTATCGTACTCCAATACATCGCCGAATTAAAGTTTGGTGCAGAACCTGCTGGTATTGTATAAGGATTTGTACCGTTGCTAATTACTGGTCCACCTGAAGCAGGAGTTCCATTTACTGTTATTGGAGCATTATATTGACTAGAATCAGTAAATACTTGGGAGTTAGGTGGTCCGTTACCATGGAGGAGTAAGACGACATTATTATAATATGGGTCGTAACCCATTGGACCTCCAGCTGTAGCTACGGCGGGTATATATGCATTTGTTGCCGTTATTCTAGTAGAGAAGACACTTGAATCTACTATAGCAGCGTTACTGCCTCCAGCACCATGTATCAGTAGTGTAGTATTATAATCTAATGGGTCATAATTGGTATCATCGGGTACGGTGAAACTGGAAGTATATTTAGCTATATTGGTCATGATACGCATGTCATCGAGATAGCCATATAAATATTGATTGCCGAAACCGCAGCCAATATACAGCGTAGACGGATTAATACCATCGTCTATAAAGGTATAGTTTGGTATAACTGCTTGTGTTTCGAGAATACCATTCACATATGCGTAGATATTGCTGGAATTCCGGCAGAAGGCATAGTGATTCCATTGATTCTGTGGCACAGTTGATTGTGTCGCGATGGTCATTGATGGAATTTGATTGTAAAACTGGAATGCCATCTTGCTATATTGACCATTATTTACATCAGTAAGACCAATTGACCAAGAATTTTGAGATATTGGTGCAGCACCTGTATTTGTATAAGAACTTGGTATTACAGTGCTGACAAGTGTAGCATTTGCGGCAGATGAAACAGCTTGATTAAAAGCATTGGGAGTAGTATATGTATTATTATTTGCAATAATGGTTTGTGGATATCCAGGGTTTTGATTTATACCATTCCAATTGAACCAGAATTCTATGCTGAAATTTTTGTTACCAATATTATTCATGATATTGGTGGAAGATTGTATATAAGACCCACCAGGGAAATAGGCACATGTTGGACCAAATTTAGCTTGTATGCGACTGGTAAGAGTTGGATTACCATATATGGCAAATTGCTGATTATTTGGTCCAAAATCAGTAAATAGTGTACTATTATTTGCACCATTGAAACTTAGGAGCAGTGTAGTATTGATTAAATCTTGTACAGATGGTGCAGAGGAGGCAACGAGTGGGGTTGCTACGCTAGTTGTGCCACCACCTCCGCCGCTACCTGCATAAGTGACACTATTTGATATTATAGAACCACCAGCATTTGGTGTTCCGGATACATTTACGGGGGTAATTGTAAATGTGTATGTACCTGCGTTTAATGCACCAGTTGTATAAGAAGTTGTGGAAGAAGTACCAGAACCACCTGCCCAAGATATGTTATAACTTGTAGCGGCGGGGACGTTAATATCCGACCATGTTATTGTTGCAAAAGCACCACTGAGACTAGCAGTAGCGGAACCACTGAGTGCACCGGCGAGAGTATATTGATTTGTTAGAGTTGTCGCGGTACCGGGACTCGCTGCACTATTGTAAGGTGTAATCGTTATTGAATAAGCTGTGTTTGTAGCTAAATTGGCATTCGCCGTAGTATAGCTGGTTATAGCAGATGCCGCCGTAATCTGCGACGATGGTGTACCAGTTGTTGCCGGACTCCATGAAATTACAACATAATTGTATGTCGCCGGTGTACCTGCAGCAGTCCATCCTACTGTAAGTGAATTCGCCGCGGCAGAACTTAAAGCGAAACCACTTACGGTCGGAAGAGTAACTGCCGAGAGAGTTGCCGCCGCAGTAGTATATGCTTTACCTACAGCAGCAGTTGCACTGTTACCAGTTGTATTTAAGTAGTAATATGGTGTAAGAGTGAAAGTATATGTAACATTTGGTAAAAGAACATTTGTACTGGTAAAATTACTGAAAGTGCTTGTATTCGCTAAAATAGTTACTGTATTGGCACCAGAATTCCATGAAAGAATAGTATATTGATATCCATTAGTATTTGTCCATGAAAGAGTCATAGAAGTAGCTGCAATAGACGATGATGCCAAACCTGTAATTGGTGCAATATAGAAAGGAGTCTGTTCAATTATATTCTGGTCAGAATATGGTAGTTTTGTATTGAATATATAGATATTGTATAATTCACCATTGAGATAATTGATATCACCCGAATCACCAAAACCTATGTAATTATTTGCGTTTGTACTGGCACGTACAGTTGTAACTCCTCCTGAATTTTGTGCAACTGTTTGTGTTGTACCATTGACAAATATATTACGATTTGCGTAGCTACCTGTAGTATAATTGAAAGTAACTACATTGGCACTGGCATAACAACTTGTGTTGGTATCATAGTCATTTCCCCACCAGTAATTTATGTAATTATTTGATGTTGCCCCGGCTCTATTATCAATACCAAAAGCATTGAGATTATTTGTTGTACTTGCACCTGAACCTAAGAATGCAGGTAACGTTGGTGATGTACCGGCACCAGATGCCGTATTGTGTTTAACAACAACTGTATAACTGGAGTCACCGTATGGTACTGTACCATCTGGTAATTTCATACGTGACAGACCAGCATTTGCACGGAACGATAACATATTGTTTGTGGTATCGAAAATGGGTTGATACGCTGTTCCATCATATGTAGCATTTTGTTTGGCATGATTATTGGACCCAGATTGGTCATACCAAGTATCTATGTAAGCTGAACCACCGCCGGTTGCAGTAATCCATGCAGCGAGGGTTTGTCCAGTGTTATTGGGGGCAATAGTTATATTACCATTGACGTCGGCATAGAAATCCATGATAACATTTGCCGTATTGCGAATTTTTAAGATGGGACCAGTATATGCGGCATTGAGAAGATATGTACCATATGCACCGACACATGCGGCGTAACTTGTTGAAGTGATTTTATTCATTTGGTGAAGACGCATGTAGGTTGTTAAATTGTATTTTTGTGCTAACCACATTTCCATAGTATTGAGTTCACTGGCGAGAAGCTCACGAGAATAGACAAGAACTGTAGCGACCATCCAATCAGATGCCTGTGTTGCTTTATACGCACCATTATTGATAGTTAAATTGTAAGTTGCATAAGAGGCATTTGGTGAAGTAATAGTTAAATTGGAACCGAAAGAACGGAACACATTCGTTTGGTCACTGGCAATAATCCAATTTTGTGGCAAGGCATAAATATTACTCGTACTTTGGGTGACAAATGTGCCGTTATGCTGAGCTATAGCTGATGTGGCATTTGAGAAACCAGAGAACCAATTCGTCGTGGTTGCATCAAAGATACGTTGATTACTGCCAGTTCCAGTGCCACTTGTTTCATTCACACCAGCGTATCTTGCTACCCATAAGAGAGTATATGTTTGAGGGAGAATTGCTGCGGGGAAAGTAATACCGGCACTCGTGCCACCACCAATATACTTGAGACCATTAAGTGGTTGATATGCAACCGATGCAGAATCATATTGAGTATTATTGAAGACGCGGATGGTACCGGTAGTTGTGATGGCATGATTGGCATTTCCCGACAAGTCTGTCCATTGTGTACCAGTCCAAGATTCACCAGTATAGTATCCAATAAGATTGCTCGTGACTGGTGGAGTATTGAATAAGAAACGTGGAGCGAAGCGATTGTATATGTCTTGTATTTGAGGTTCAGTAAGAATAGAATTATAAATGAGAGTAAGACCAATATTACCCCATAGTTGTGTATTATTAGAACCACCAATGTAACCAATGCCACTTGTAGCATGTACAGCAGAATTTACTGAAGAGTTATTTGTGTAATAATTACTGGAAGATTGGTTATTATATTTCACTTGCATATACGGGCTGATAGTAGATGGATTTCCTTTGACTACCAACATATTGAAGTTCGTATTCGAAGCAGATATGGTGGAAACATCTAGGGCAGTTGGATTTGTAGTGGCATTGAAACCACTGGCATTTGTCGCATCATACATACCAAGACTGTTTGTACCTGCATTGATGGTCACTTGAGCGTCGGCTATAGTATCTCGGATAAGAGTCCGCGAAGCAGCATTTGATGGCTGGATTTCACTGAAAGCGATAACAGTCATACCATTTACTGTTCCTGGTAGAGAAAGAGGTGTATAACAATTCAATACTAATTGAGATATTACAGCAACTGGATTTTGTACAGCAGTATATCCATCGAGACAATTTATAACTATTCTGTAATATGAATATCCGGTTGTATTTGTTGTAGCAAAAGTTTGGACTTGTGAAGCACTTGTCCAAGTGATACCACTTCTATAATCACATAAATACCAATTTGTACCATCATTACTTCCTAACATATACCATGCACCAGGAGCTTGATATTGATAATTTGCTGTATAACATGTAATTGCATATGATGTTAAAACAATAACGGAAGGTAATTGAATTTGTAACCATTCACCGGAATATATACCTGCAGTAGTTGTTGAGCCAGTATATTGATAGGGTGATGTAGTTCCGTATGGATATGATGCAGAAGAAGCCCAAAATAATGTAGTGGGATTTTTATTAAATGCAGTATAAGGGTACACCCCTGCAAAACTATAAAGACTGGAAGAAGAAGTAATATATGTACCATTTCCATATGACTGCGCCGATAATACAGTTGTACCAGGGTTAGTTCCAGTAACACCTGTAGCCAGTGAAGATGGAGGATATGCTTGTACAGTATAATTTGGAAATGCAGAAGCAGGTATGGTAAAATTTGAAGTATATCTGGCAATTCCATTAGTAAAGCGAATATCTTGTAGATAACCATTGAAGTAAGAAGCTGTTGAAGTTGTAACATCACCTACCCATCCAATTTTAGTAGCATATGTTGAACTCGCTCCAGGGTCAAAATTACCACTATATGTGATAGATGTTCCTGCTACACCATTTTGAAACATAGTAAATGTATTTCCATTACGTACAACTGCGACGTGATACCAAACACCTGCAGTCATTGTTGTCGGAGCAAAGAATGCAGGAGTACCAACACCATTTATGTCTACATGTATCTTATTATCTCCAGCATTAAATCCAATACCCCACATTCCTGATGCCCAATTACCGAGTGCTATATTTCCCATGACACGTTGTGTTGAACCAGGTGCAGAAGGATTTATCCAGAATTCAATAGTAAAGTTATTTGTTCCAAACATTAAAGAAGAAGTTGTTGGTAGTAATAAATAATTATTACCAGATGCACCTGAAGAATAGAAAGAACTAGTAGGAAATTGATATGATGATGTACTTGTTGTTATAGTTCCACCTACATTAGTAATTGTTTGAGCATATGAAGACGAATCAGTGAATGTCGTACCTCCATTTACACCTTGACAGTGCATAAGAAGAGTAACATATCCGAAATATGGGTCTACTGTGGTTGTTGCATTTGGAAACGCAGAAGATGGTACTGTGAAACTACTGCCAGTGTATCTCGCTATTCCGCAAGTAACACGAATTTCATCTATGTATCCATACCAAGAATTACTATTGTTTTGAGTTCCCGCTATTGTTCCTATGTATAGTGGATATGATGTACTATCAACTGATGTTTGTGTGAATGTATAAGTTCCTACCAAGTTTCCGTTCAAATAACATAAGCAACTATTTCCATTGCGAACACAAGCGATATGATACCAGGTATTGTAATTCAGGTTTCCATAAAAACAGTTTGTCGTTAATGCCACATCAAAATAAGCGAAAAAGTTATAAGTTGTGGTGTTCCAATTGTTGTAACCGAACTCAATGAATGAGTTATTGCCAAAGATTCTTCCACCATAACCCTGTGTTCCTGAAACACTGCTACAATACATCCAAAATTCAACAGTGAAATTATTAGTTCCAAACCATTGTCTACTTGGAGTGTAAAGGCACCCTGGGCTGTTATTCATATAAAGAGATGAGCTACCAAATTGATATTGAGTCGAGCTTATTGTTGCATTTGTACCAGAAGTTGTCAAAGTATTACCATAAATACTTGAATCTACTATATTCCCATCAAAATGTAGTAATAATGTTACATAAGTAAAATACGGGTCTGATGAAATGCTGCTGCTTCCTATAGCTATTGGGACGTTCGTGCCACTGGCAATGGTAGCGGAGCCGATAGTGGGATTGGTGAAGTTCATATAATTTATACCATTAACATTTGAGAATGCCGCTGCATTAATTGTGAAGTTATTGCCTCTGCCACTACTGTCTTTCCAAAGGGTGGGAGTAGCGGTGGAATAATTATTCGCGTCTAGGGCGATTATCGGATTATAGGCATTTATATAATTACAACAACTGGCGGCAAGAGATATAGGAGACCCCATGGCGGGGAATGAATTCGTTTTTCCCCGAGATGCCCCGAGACTAATCGGGTCACCAAAATTATTCAAAGACTGCCGTAGCCCAGACATAGCTACGGCAGTCGATACATTTACGGTATTTGAGGTCATATACCCTATCTAAAAAAAAGAACAGATTATCATTACCAAAGGAGATTCGCAAAGAATATTGCTT
>Ga0214175_1000289_pt1 | contig 15258 bp, 15 predicted proteins | sample TroBogEpilimnion_17_FD_153013 | JGI IMG/M metagenome (GOLD analysis project Ga0214175, IMG submission 153013) | Freshwater microbial communities from Trout Bog Lake, WI - 09AUG2007 epilimnion | ecosystem: Environmental > Aquatic > Freshwater > Lake > Epilimnion/Euphotic zone | place: Trout Bog...
GCGTCGCTCGCAGCCAGCTCAACTTGGCCTTCGATGAAACTCGTCTTGAGCGTCAGGTTGATGAAGCCGGGTCCTGCGATCTCGGCGACCTCGACGAGGTCGTCGAGTGCTGCAGCGTCGAGGACTGCCTGCGCCACCTCTCTCGGAGGACGTCCGAGCGCCTTGGCGACCGACAGCGCGCCATTGCTCTGGTAGTCGGCACGATCTGAGCCTCGGAGCACCGGATCCGCACCAGGGGAGATGGTGGCGTAGGCCGCGGTGAGTCGTTCCTCGAGAATCGACTTGGTATCAGTCATGCTCCATTGTGGCGCACGGGACCCCACGAGCCGTCATCTGGGAGCGGCCGAACGCCGGCCACTCGAGCTGCTTCAGCCAGGCGATGGTCGAACGTGACGAGACCACGGAGCTCGCTACCAGCTTGGAGAGCTGCGGCGAGGTGGAGTGCATCGAGGGTTCGCAAGCGAACGAGGGGTTCGAGCGTCGCTGCTCGATCGAACACCTCATTCGAAACGTCCACGATGTCGAGCCGCGCGAAGAAACGCTTCGCACGCTCCGCGGTGACGAGCCCCCCCTTCGAGACGGCACGGAACACTTCGGTTCGCGTGAGGCGGCACGTGAATGGCGTGTCATCGAGATAGGTCATGAGGATGGACGCCACGATGTTGGCATCGCCTTCATCGACCACGAGCTTCACGATTGCCGAAGAATCGAGGTAGATCCTCACCGTTCGTCTTCTCGCATCGCCATGAGTTCGGCGAATGCACTGAAGTTTTCAGGAACGGAGATCTCGCTCAGCAACGGTGTCGGATCGGTCACCTCGGCGACCAAACCTCGAGCGACGAGGTCCTCCCATGGCGACTGCCGCGGCGGCACGAGCTGCGCAACGAGGCGACCGTGGTCCGTGACCTCAAAGCTTTCGCCACGCTCGACTCGCCGGACGTAGACACTGGCGTTCTGCCGGAGTTCTCGAATGCCAATCCGTTCCATGTGCTACACGCTAGCACAAATGGTCGGATGAACTCCCGTGGATGTCTCACGCCATGCGATCAGGAACCGCCGGCGATTCCTACGCCTCTGGCGTCAAGCCGTACGCATCGTTCAGACCCACCTTCGGGAATGGTCCAAAGAAACCATGCTCCAAGAGGCCAAAGCCCACGTGACCGTCGTAGGTGAAGCGTGCGCCGTGGTCGACGATGCCGTACTGCGCGATGCCTCGAATCTCATCGATCTGCAGCGTGAGGCCTTGGACGACGAGCTCAGGACCCTGGTACATCCCGTGGCGCCAGTCCTGATCAATGCCGTAGCCAGTGCCGATTGAAATCCAGTTGGTCACCACCGGCTCACACTCGACGGCGATGCCTGCCTCGGGGAACGAGATGGTCGATGACGAGACCACTCGGGAGTTCGGCTCGAGGACGTGGTGCCATTCCGCGGGCCCGAGGTCTTCGACCTCGCGGTTCGGGTCCTTCCAGACCCGCTCAGATTGGACGAGGTGGCGCACGCCATGGGCGTCTTCGTGGCAGATGTAGTAGATCGAGTGGTCCTCGAACTGCATCGGGAAGTAGTTCCACATCCCCGCCATGACGTTCTCGCCCTCGCGAATACCTCCCGGTTCGGGCTCACCAACGGGTCGGACCCCCCACGATCGGTCACGGGTGCCAACGCCGTTGACGGTCATGGTCTTGGCCCCAACGGTGATGGTGCCAGTCCAGTTCCCGGTCTGGGCTAACCGCTGGGTATCGAAGACCACCTTGCCCTTGGACCGCAGGTACTGGCGTGGCTCTTCAATCGCCCGAGTGAACCCTTCGAAGGTCAGATCCATCGACACGGGGTAGTCCCCTTCGGCAATGGTGACCCGGAGACGCTGGAGGGGCACTTCGATGTTGATGGCGAATGGGCCAACGGCCACGTCGGACCGTTCGACGAGCGGTTGACTCATCCGGACGATGTGCTGGGCGCCTTCAAAGGCAACTGAACAGAAGGCGTCGGTGGTCCCGAGGTTCGGATACTGCCCGAGGCCGAAGATGGCGAAGAAGTCGTTCTCCACGTCCAAGCAGTTGAAGTAGTAGCGGTCGTAGAAGTTGCGATCAGAGGTCGCCGGGTGGGCGATGAACTCCGAGGTCTGGTGGAGGGGGAAGTCATCCCATTTCGACAGCGACATGGTGGCTCCTTCGGTTGAGACGGGAGAACTACGAGCAGCAGCCGCCGCCACAGCAGCCACCTCGTGATGGCTGTGCGGCGAGTCCCGTCGCTGCGAAGACGGGGAAGAGCTTGATCGCACCGGGATGCCCATATGGGCACGTGGTCGGCGCATCAGCCATCGACATGGGACGCTCCACTTCGAAGGTCACCGCACAGGTCGGGCATCGGTAGTCGTAACGGGCCATGGGCGAATGGTAGCGGGGGCGCACCACCTGATTCTGACGGCTGCCCCATCGGGCAGAATGGAGGTATGGCTACTGCTCACCCCAATACCTTCGGTGCCCGCCAGACACTCACCGTCAACGGCGCTGACTACGAGATCTTCTCCTTGAAGGCCCCGGGCCTCAACGCCCAGGCTGTGGAACGACTGCCGTACTCCATCAAGGTGCTGCTCGAGAACCTCCTCCGCCACGAAGACGGCAAGGCCGTTCGGGCCAGTGAGATCGAAGCCATCCTCAACTGGGCCAACAACCCCACCGAGCACGGCGAATCCGCTGGCGATGCCGCCGAGGAGATCTCCTTCACCCCAGAACGCGTCCTCATGCAGGACTTCACCGGTGTCCCTGCCGTCGTCGACCTGGCCGGCATGCGCGACGCCATCTTGTCCCTCGGCGGCGACCCTGGCGTCATCAACCCACTCGTCCCCTGTGAGCTCGTGATCGACCACTCGGTCATCGTCGAGCACTCGGGCCAGGCGAACTCGCTCGATGAGAACGTCGCCATCGAGTACTACCGCAACTTAGAGCGGTACCAGTTCCTCAAGTGGGCCCAGGGTTCCTTCGACAACTTCACCGTCGTGCCCCCAGGTGTCGGAATCTGCCACCAGGTCAACTTGGAGCACCTCGCCCGCGTGGTCTTCGCCACCCCTGGCGGTCAGGCCTACTGCGACACGGTGGTCGGCACGGACTCCCACACCACCATGGTCAACGGCCTCGGTGTGCTGGGCTGGGGCGTGGGTGGCATTGAAGCCGAGGCCGCGATGCTCGGCCAGCCCGTCTCCATGCTGCTCCCCCAGGTCGTCGGCCTCCGCCTCACCGGATCGCTTCGAGAAGGCGTCACCGCAACCGACCTCGTGCTCCGCATCACCGAGCTGCTCCGTCAGACCAAGGTCGTCGGCAAGTTCGTCGAAGCCTTCGGTCCCGGCGTCGCTGCACTCTCGCTCGAGACCCGAGCCACCATTGGCAACATGACCCCGGAGTACGGGGCAACCGCCACCATCTTCCCGATCGACCAGAAGACCATTGACTACCTGGCCTTCACCGGACGTGAGCGTGGCCACTTGGACGTCGTCGAGGCCTACGCCAAGGCCCAGGGCCTCTGGCACGACCCCTTCGGCCCAGAGCCGATCTTCTCCCAGGTCGTCGAACTCGACCTCGCCACCGTGGAGCCGTCCTTGGCTGGCCCATCGCGCCCTCAGGACCGCATCGCCCTCACCGAGACCCGCACGGCGTTCTCCTCCGTCCTCGGTCACGAGCCCAAGCAGGTCACGAGCGCAGATGGCGGAGCACTGGCCGACGGTGCGGTCGTCGTTGCCGCCATCACCTCGTGCACCAACACCTCGAACCCCTCGGTGCTCATCGCTGCTGGCCTCGTTGCCAAGGCAGCCCACGAGCGGGGACTCACCCCGAAGCCGTGGGTGAAGACCTCCCTCGCTCCAGGTTCTCGGGTCGTCGTCGACTACCTAGAGCGTGCTGGGCTCATGCCGAGCCTCGAAGCCCTTGGCTTCTACCTCGTGGGCTTCGGTTGCACGACCTGCATTGGCAACACCGGACCGCTGCTCCCAGGCGTCAGCGAGTTGGCCAAGGAGCACGACCTCTCCGTCGTCTCCGTGCTGTCGGGAAACCGCAACTTCGAAGGGCGCATCCACCCCGACGTCAAGATGAACTACCTGGCCTCGCCGCCACTGGTCGTCGCCTACGCGATTGCTGGCACCATGGACCTCGACCTCACGACCGAGCCGCTCGGGTTCGACCGTGACGGCCAACCCGTGTTCCTGGCCGACCTCTGGCCGAGCGACGACGCGGTGGCAGATGCCATCCGCGGCTCCTTGGACGCTGAGATGTTCGCTACCCGCTACGCCACTGCGTTCGAGGGCGACGAGCACTGGAAGGCTGTTGCGACGAGTGCCTCGGAGACCTACGGCTGGGCTGACGACTCGACCTACATCAAGAAGCCGTCCTACCTCAACAACTTGCCGGCGACGCCTGCATCGATCGCCGACATCGATGGCGCACGCGTGCTGGCGGTGCTCGGGAACTCGGTGACCACCGACCACATCTCCCCCGCCGGGAACATCGCACCAACCAGCCCAGCTGCTGCGTACCTGTCCGAGCACGGTGAAGAGCGAGCCAACTTCAACTCCTACGGCGCCCGCCGAGGCAACTACGAAGTTATGACCCGCGGCACCTTCGCCAACGTCCGCCTGCGCAACCGCTTGGCTCCAGGAACCGAAGGTGGCGTCTCTCGCCACCTGCCCGACGGCACCGAGATGTCGATCTACGACGCCTCGGCGAAGTACCAGGCAGAGGGCGTGCCGCTCGTGGTCTTCGCCGGCCAGGAGTACGGCTCGGGATCGTCACGCGACTGGGCGGCCAAGGGAACGGCGCTGCTCGGGATCAAGGCGGTCGTCGCCGAGTCCTACGAGCGCATCCACCGCTCGAACCTGATTGGCATGGGCGTGCTCCCACTGCAGTTCCAAGCAGGCGAAACCTTCGAGAGCTTGGGGCTCACTGGTGAGGAAACCTTCGCCATCAGCGGACTTGCGCAGATGAACAGCGAAGCCGCACCTGCAGAGGTCACGGTGACCGCCACCGCTGCTGACGGCACGGTGACCACCTTCACCCCTCGTCTGCGCATCGACACCCCAATGGAGCTCGAGTACTACCGCCACGGTGGCATCTTGCAGTACGTGCTGCGCCAACTGGCTGCTCGCTGAGCACCACTCAATCCACAGTGTGAAGAACCCCCGCCACGGTGGCGGGGGTTCTTCCATTGGGCACTGCAGCGTCGCGTTCGTGGCCTCGGGCTCCGCCACGCTCGCAGCCGAGCCACCTCATCAGCGGTTGGTCACGCAGGGGGAAGGCCCTCGAGGAACACGAGGCTCGTGAAGTCGGTGAGCTCGTCGAGGCGAAGGTTCTTGTAGGGGGCGTAGTCATCCGACGCGTACCACTACTCTGCCGCTTCCATGCTGGTGAACTTCAAGATGGCGGCCCAGTTGCCGCTGAAGGTGCCTTCCTTGGTCACCGGGGCCATCGTCCCGGCGATCATCTCGACGTTCCACGCCGCCAAGATCGGCATGACGTGCTGCGCGTAGCGCTCCATGAACTCCTCAGGGTTCACCATGTTGATCTGCACCATTGCGTAGGCAGGTGTCGTTGCTTCGGTCATCGTCCATCGCTCCTCGGTTGGCATCACTTGCATTGTGCAATGTAGTGCCATTACTTGCAGAATACAAGTGAGCGTTGTACTCCATGACGGGCTCCGACTCAGAAGATGTCGACGAGCTCTGGGTGGAGCGGCCGCACGTAGGTCTGCGCCCAGTGACCGAGGGCTTCGAGCACTGGCCGCAGTGCCTTCCCGCTCTCGGTGAGCTGGTAGGCGTTATTGCGCGCGACCCCAGTTGGGTCCACGTGCTCAATGATGCCGACCGCGGACAAGGCCTTCAGGCGAGCGGCCAGGATGTTGGTCGAGATGTGCTCTGGTGACGAGGAGAACTCTGAGTAGGTCCTCGTGCCATGTTGGATGAGATCACGAATGATCACGAGCGACCATTTGTCACCAACGAGGTCGAGGCTGGATGCAATCGGGCAGACCGATCGCCACTGCCCTGCCGCTGCCTTCGGTGCTGCTGCCATAAGTCTCCTACGTCGTGAGCGTGGCCGCCATCTCCACGAGCGTTCGATCGAGGTCGGTGGGTTGCCAGTGCAGCACATCGTAGGTAGCGCTGACGTCGTAGGCGATTCGCTTGCCGAGTTGGGGAACCATGCCCTTCGCTTCTCGATCGAAGAGGCTCATCACCTTGATGGCGAGGTTCGGCGCCTTGCGTGAGGGCACCTTGGTGTATCCCGCGCCTCGAAGCACGGATGCAAGGTGGGCCATCGACACCGGTTCAGCACTGGACGCGATAAAGCGCTTGCCCGCTGCGTCTGGGGCGCTGCACGCCGCCACGTGCAGTTCTGCCACGTCACGCACGTCCACCATGCCCATCGCAACGTCGGGGATCATCGGCATCTTGCCCCCGATGACCTGGCGGATCATGGCCACGCTCTGACCATCGCCTGGGGCGCCGAGGGAGGGGCCGATGATGAATCCTGGGTTGATGACCACGAGCTCAGCGTCGGTACCGGCGACGAGGTCCCAAGCAGCACGCTCGGCCAAGGTCTTGCTCTTGGCGTAGGCGCCAATGGGTGCGTGAACGTCAGACCACGCGTCGGGACCGTAGGTGCCACTCGGCTTGCCAGACGTCATCGCCACAACCGATGAGGTCAGCACCACTCGGTGCACCCCGGCTCGGATCGCCGCAGAGAGCACTCGCTGGGTGCCTGCAAGTGCGGGAGCGATGAGGTCATTCTCATCCTTTGGTTCAGCGAGCACGAACGGCGATGCCACGTGGATCACCACATCGCACCCGTCCATGGCAGCGTCCCATCCACGATCGTCGAGGAGGTCTGCTTCGACGAAGTTGGCCGGTTGACTGCACCCAGCAGCGCGCAGCGCTGCGGCGGTACCGTCTGCCTTGCCGAGCGATCGCACGGTGCCGACGACGTCGACGCCATGTCGAAGCAGAGCTGCTGCGACGTGTTGGCCGAGGTAGCCGCTGATGCCGGTCACGAGGACTCGTTGTGCCATGGGTTCACTCCTTCAACGTCGGCAGCGTGCCGACCCTTCAAGAGGAGTATAACTTGCATTTTACAAGTTAGATCGCTCCCTCAGCGATTCTGACGAGTGATCGCTACGCGGTGTTCACCACACGGAAGCCTTCGGCGAGGCGACCCTCTGGAAGCCCAGCTGCCGATGCCGTGCCTTCGCCCCATGGCCGGAGCAGCCCTTCGAGCTGCGCTCCATCACCGACTTGGCTCTCGTGGCAACGCAGCGCCGCCACCTTCTTTTCGAAGACCTCAGTGGTGTCGACCACGAGCGTTGGCGTCGTCGCCATCAGCCAGACCTCACGCACCGTGTGGGGCAAGAACCCCTCAGTCATGAGCTCCTTGTGGGCGTGGTGGTTCCGCGCGTCGGGGTAGACGGCGCACAGCGTCGCCTCCCCTGCTGCGAGGTGATCAGGGTGCGACGCGTAGATGCGGTCGTAGTTGCGCTCCGGGCTCTGGCAGAGCACGCGGTCCGGCTGGACATCACGAATCACCCGTGAGATGTCCCGGCGAAGCTCGAGCGAGGGGACGACAGCTCCATCGGGATAGCCGAGGAATCGGACGTCGGTCACACCAACGACCGCTGCAGCAGCACGCTGCTCCTTCTGGCGAAGGGCGGCGAGGTCCTCAGGCTTGTCGTCGGGGTTTGGGCTTCCGGCATCACCAGAGGTGACCATGCAGTAGACGACGTGGACGCCGGCTGCAGTCATCGTGGCGATCGTGCCCGCCGCTCCGAAGTCGACGTCGTCGGGATGCGCAGTGACGACGAGCAGCGTGTCGAAGCCATCACCGGGCTCCCAGAGTTTCGGGTTAGCGGCGGCCACGGCGAGGTGCTCCCTTCGCGCGAGGACGGGGGCGTGCGCCCTTTGGTCCACCAGCAGCCGCAGGCTTCACGAGGGCGGGCTTCAGCACTGCGTTATCCCACGACGGCTCGAAGGCTGCGAGGTCGCGGAGGTTCGGGTCATTGGAGAAGATCTCAACGATCGGCAGGCTGAGCCCGATCTTCTTCTGGAGCTGCTCAGCTTCACCGGCTTGGTTCCACAGCAGCAGCGACACCACGACGCCGGAGGTGCCGGCTCGAGCCGTGCGACCCGAACGGTGGAGGTAGGCCTTGTGGTCCTCTGGTGGGTCGTAGTGGATCACGACGTCAACGGCATCGATGTGGATCCCACGAGCAGCGACGTCGGTGGCGACGAGCACGGGGAGCTTTCCAGCGCCGAACTCCTTGATGGTGCGCTCACGTTGGCTCTGACGGAGGTCGCCGTGGATGGCGCCAGCATGGACGCCATCACGCTCGAGCTGCTCGACCAAGCGGTCTGCTCCGCGCTTGGTGCGGACGAACACGAGGGTCTTCTCATACGCGTTGGCGATCGCGCCGACGACAGCGACCTTGTCCATCTGGTGGACCTGGAGGAATCGGTGCTCCATGTTGTCGACGGTGTCGCCTTCGGAGACGACTTCGTGGAAGACCGGGTCGTTCATGTGGCGCTTGACGAGGCGGTCCACTGCGCCGTCGAGGGTTGCCGAGAACAGCAACGTCTGGTGCTCACCTTCGAGTCGCCGGAGCACCCACTCCACCTGAGGCATGAAGCCCATGTCGGCCATGCGGTCGGCTTCATCCAAGATCAAGGTGTCGAGTTGAGCCACGTCGACCTTGCCGCGCTCTCCGAGGTCGATGAGTCGACCCGGGGTGGCGATGATGATCTCGATGCCGCGGGCCAGCTTCTTGATCTGCCGGTCGATGTCGGTGCCGCCGTAGACGGGGATCACCCGAAGACCGAGGGCATCGGCCAGCGGAGCGACGACGTCGTAGACCTGGAGGGCGAGCTCTCGGGTCGGCACGAGGATGAGGGCGCGGGGACGTGCCGGGTTGCCGGGGATGTGGCGGGTTGCTCCGCCGTCCTTCGGTGAGAGCGCCTCGAAGGTTCGCTGCAATGCCGGCACTGAGAAGGCCAGCGTCTTGCCCGAACCCGTCTTCGCCTTGCCACAGACGTCGTGGCCGGCGAGGGCGTCGGCGACGGTGAGCGCCTGAATGGCGAACGCGGTCTTGATGCCCTTGGACTCGAGGGCCTCAACGAGGCGAGGGGTCACCCCGAGGGATGACCAGGTCTTCTCGGAGTCGAGACCGCCTGCAGCGGACTGCTCGTTCGTCTCAACTGCCTCTTCGGACGCGTCGGACTCGGTGGACGGATCGGCGAGCACGCCGGCGTCGGAGGATGAATGCATCTGCTCTTCTCTCTTCTGAGGGCCTACAGCACCACAGGGGAGCAGGCCCAGCGGAGGCCTCATGCCAACCGCTCACCACCAATTCTACGCCAGCGCAGCCAAAACGAGGTGCCACTGGTCATTTCAGAGGGTCGGCCCTCTAGATTGAGAGCACCGACACGACGATGAGGAGTATCCATGGCACGGCTCGAGGCAGGCACCAAGGCCCCCGCATTCACCCTGACCGACCAAGACGGAACGAAGGTTTCGCTCAAGGACTTCGCCGGCCAAGCGGTGGTTGTCTACTTCTACCCCGCCGACGACACGCCGGGTTGCACGAAGGAAGCCTGCCAGTTCAACGAGAACCTGGCCACCTTCGCCGCCGCCAACATCGTGGTCCTCGGAGTCTCGCCCGATGGTGCCGAGAAGCACACCAAGTTCCGGTCGAAGTACGACTTGGCCTTCAGCCTCTTGTCCGACCCGACCCACGCCACCATGGAGAAGTACGGCGCGTGGGGCGAGAAGACGATGTACGGCAAGAAGACGGTTGGCACCATCCGCTCGACGTTCCTGATCGATGCCTCCGGCAAGATCGCCCGGGCTTGGTACAACGTCCGTGCCGACGGCCACGCCGCCAAGGTGCTCGAGGAAGCGAACTCCCTCCTCGGCTGAGCCTCAGTGCTTGCCGTGCTTGGGGGCCTCGTGGTGCGCCTTCACCGCCCGGTAACGGTGGACGTAGAACACGACGAGGAGTCCAATGACGCCGGCAGCGAAGAGGTAACCGGCGTAGGAGAGGCCCTTCAAGTCCTTGGAGTAGGCAGCGGCTGCGTGGTAGCCGATCTCGGCGAGCACCGTCGCCCACACCGCGGTGCCGATTGCCGTCAGCACGGTGAACAGGGGCAGGTTCATCTCAGCCACACCAGCGGGTAGCGAGATGAAGGCCCGGATGACGGGGAGGATGCGGCCAACGAGCACGGCGAGGGCGCCACGGCGATCGAACCACCTCTCTGCGGTGTCGAGGTCCTTGTGGGTCAGCAACAGGATTCGGCCGTAGCGGTCGACCAGGGTTCGACCGAGGCGCTTCCCCACCATGTAGGCAACGAGGGATCCGATGACCTCGCCGATGATGCCGACCACGATCAAGGCTGCGAGGTTGAGGTGCTTGTCGTTGGGGTTCGACAAGAACGCGGATGAGCACATCGCCCCACCGAGACCGAACGTGATCTCCGAGGGAATCGGAATGCAGGCGGACTCCAAGAAGGCGAAGAGGAAGACGGCGTAGTAGCCGTAGGTGGTCATGAAGTTCTGGAGCGCGTGCATGGGGACTGTTCTAGTGGAGTTCGGGGTGTGCGCGTCGCCACTCGATGGCCGCCAGCGAGGTCGGAAGTGACGGTTTACGATGGGCCATCGCGACAGAACGCACGGGTTGCGTTGACCACCGGAGGACTCTTGAGGAGACGACGCTTCCCTGCCACCATCCTCGCCTTGGTGACGTCGGCGGCGTTCCTCTCGGGTGCATCTGGAGCGTCCGTCGCCCCTCCGACTGTTGCCCCGACACTCGCGTCGGTCACCGCTGCAGTCGCCCGAGCGGCCACGTCGGCAACCGTTCCCACCACCGTGACCCCTCCCCTCGCCAACGTCACCAATGACGGTCCGGGGTCGTTCATTGGTGGCACTGGCCACAAGAATCCGGCGAAGCTCGTCGCCGTCTTCGGTGACTCCCACGCGTGGATGTGGTACCCGGCGCTGCTCTCTGGGCTCGGGGCGACCTACCACCTCTCCCTCACCTGGTCACCTGGATGCCCAGCAGCCGCAATCCCGGGGTCTGGGTATGGGCAGAATGGCGCCGCTACCTGTGCGGCGTGGAGGACGGCGACCATCGCCGCGATCCTCGCGTCGAAGCCCTACGCCGTCGTCCTCGCCGAGCGAACCGACTACGTCTTCACGGCTCCCGGGGTGCTCTCGACCCCGCAACAGTGGACCGCTGGTCTCGAGTCGACGATCTCCACGTTCACCGCACACCACATCAAGGTGGTCGTGATCGGCGACGATCCTTCCTACACCCTCGGCTTCAACCCAGCGAGTTGCGTCGCCCGTGCTCCGAATTCGCTGTCGCTGTGCGAACCGCCGGTCGCCACCAGTGACCCGAACTACGCATCGAATGCACCGGCTGAGCAACTGGCAGCGCAAGCGACCGGCGCCACGTTCATCAACACCGTGCCGTTCTTCTGCACTGCAACCGTGTGTCCCGTCATCATCAACAACCAGTTCGTGTACTACGACTGGTCGCACATCACCGCGACCTACTCGCTCTACCTCGCCAAGGTGATCGCCCAGGAGACGAACCTCCTCGCCAAGTAAGGTAGCGAACCTCGTGAGATTTCGACCCACGAAGTAGCGTGGCGCACGTGCCCATGGCTTTCACCACCCTCAACGAGGATCTCGCCCGACGTCTCTCCGCCGTTGCCCTCGACGCAGCCCAAGGGGCCGGGGCCTCGCTCACCCAAGTTCGCATTGAATCGATCCGCGACCAGTACGTCGGACTGCGAGATGGCGAACTCGAGACGTCGTCGGATCGGTCGACCTTCGGCATCGGCATTCGGGTGCTCGTCGATGGCGTCTTCGGATTCGCCGCTGCTGATGACGTGGACCCGGACGTGGTGGCCCGTCTCGCTGCTCGTGCCGTGGCCACTGCTCGCCGCGTCTCGAGAGCGCAACGAAGAAGGGTGGAGCTCGCTCCCGAGCCCAGCCACGGCGAGGTCCGCTGGAGCTCGGCCTTCGTCGTCGACCCCACCGCCGTTCCCTTGGCTGACAAGGTTGAGGTACTCGCTAGCTGGAGTCGCCGAGTCCTTGGGGTTACTGGTGTCTCGCACGTGAGCGCATCGGTCATGTGCGTGAACGAAGAGAAATTCTACGCCGACTCTGCGGGCACCACTGCCCTGCAGCGCCGCGTCCGGATTCATCCGAGCCTCGAAGCCATCGCTGTCCACGAGACGCTCGGAATGGAGACCATGGCCACGACTGCTCCTCCAGTGGGTCGAGGCTGGGAGTACCTCGGCGGTACGGGCTGGGACTTCGAGGCTGAGTTGGCACAACTCCCCCACGACCTCATCGAGAAGTTGCACGCACCATCGGTCACCGCAGGTCGCTACGACCTCGTCATCGACCCGACCAACCTGTGGCTCACCATCCACGAGTCCATTGGTCACGCCACCGAACTCGACCGGGCCCTCGGCTACGAAGCCGCCTACGCCGGCACCTCCTTCGCCACCCCCGACCAACTCGGCACGTTGCGCTACGGATCGAACGTCATGAACGTCACCGGCGATCGCACCGCAGAGCACGGCCTCGCTACCGTCGCCATCGACGACGAAGGGGTCGCTGCCCAGTCCTTCGACATCATCGACAGCGGCACCCTCGTCGGCTACCAACTCGACCGGGCAACGGCTGCGGTGGCTGGCCGTGACCGTTCGAATGGCTGTGCCTTCGCTGATTCGCCTCTCCACGTCCCCATCCAACGCATGGCGAATGTCTCCCTCGCCCCTGCACCGGGTGAAGGTCCCTCCACCGAGGATCTGATTGGCGGTGTCGATCACGGCATCTTCGTCGTGGGCGACAAGAGCTGGTCGATCGACATGCAGCGCTACAACTTCCAGTTCACCGGGCAACGCTTCTACGAGATCCGCGGCGGACGTATCGCCGGGCAACTCCGTGACGTCGCCTACCAGGCCACGACGACGGACTTCTGGGAGCAGATGGAAGCCGTCGGTGGAGCGCAGACCTACCTCTTGGCTGGAGCGTTCAACTGCGGCAAGGGCCAACCCGGACAAGTCGCACCGGTGAGCCACGGCTGCCCGAGCGTCCTCGTTCGAGACGTCGCCATCTTGAACACCAAGGCTGAAGGGGGACGGTGATGGCGCTTCGAACCGCAGAGCAGGTCATCAACCAAGCGCTCGCCGCTCTGGCGCCGCACCGCGGCGTGGTCATCGTGCGAGATGGAAGTGATGCCGAGGTGCGCTTCGCCAACAACACCGTCACGACCAACGGGGTGCGCTCCTCTCGATCGGTGACCGTCATCGCCATGGTCACCCAAGACGGTGGCGTGGCCACCGGGAGTGCGACGCGAAGTGGCGACAGCGACCCCACCGAACTCGCAGCCGCAGCGCTGGCCGAGGCGAGTACGGCTCCACTGGCCCACGATGCTGCAGACCTCGTCGACCCCGTCGTCGATGCGAACTTCAGCGATGCTGCGGTGCGCAACGACCTGTCCATCCTCGATCCCGTCCTCGGTGGCCTCGGCGACCTCTTGGAGCGCGCTGAAGGTCATGGGGTCACCGTGGCCGGATTCGCCGAGCACTCCATGGAGACCACCTCCGTCGGGACGACCACTGGACTCCGGCGTCGCTTCGTGCAGCCAACAGGCTCCTTCCAACTCGTCGGTCGCGCCGATGGAGGGGCGCGCTCGTCGTGGGTGGGCACCGCAACTGCGGATTTCGCCGATGTCGACCTCGGTGGGATCGAAGCCGAGATCCACCGGCGCCTCGATTGGGGGAAGCGCCAGGTCGCCCTCCCCGCCGGTCGCTACGAGACGCTCCTCCCGCCGAGTGCGGTAGCCGACCTCATGGCGTACGCCACGTGGATGGCCGGTGGTCAGGACGCAGAAGACGGTGGAACGGTCTTCTCGAGCGCTGCAGGTGGCACCCGAGTCGGTGATCGCCTGAGCACGCTGCCCTTCACCTTGGCGTCGGATCCCTTCGCTCCTGGCCTCGAGTGCCTCCCCTTCGTCGTGGCCACGGCTTCGGGGAGCTCCCAGTCGGTCTTCGACAATGCGCTCCCGCTGACGCCGACGACGTGGATGGATCGTGGACAGCTCAGCAACCTCCACTACCACCGGGCCGGGGCGGCCCGCAGCGGCGTGGCGGCAACCCCCATGATCGACAACGTGGCGCTCACCTGTGACGGTGGCACCGGTTCGATCGAGGACCTCATTTCCTCGACGGAGCGGGCGCTGCTCGTGACGTGCCTCTGGTACATCCGGATCGTGGATCCGGCGACGCTGCTGCTCACCGGGCTCACGAGAGATGGGGTCTACCTCGTCGAAGACGGTGCGGTCGTCGCTCAAGTGAACAACTACCGCTTCAACGAGAGCCCGATCGACGTCTTAGCCAAGACCACCGAGGTTGGGGCGAGCGTTCGGACCTTCGGCCGTGAGTTCGGCGAGGACTTCAACCGCATGGCGGCATGTCCGCTCCGAGTGGCGGACTTCAACATGAGTTCGGTCTCCCAGGCGAACTGACGGAGCTCATCCCTGCTCAACGGGGCAGGAGAAGGTCGTCCGTCCACCGATGGTTCGTCGTTCGAGCGCCGTGCCGCAGCGCGGACACACCCCGCCTCGCACCCGGGCATCTTGGAGCGCACCACCGTCTGAGCCGCCACGGCGACCGAGGGCCCGGAGCGTCTTGCCAATTTGGCGATGGAGGACGGTGACCTCTTCCCCAGACAGCGCCGCTGCTCTGCGCCCGGGATCGAGGTGCGCTTGGAAGCAGATCTCATCGGCGAGCAGATTGCCGAGACCGGCGATGCGCGCCTGATCGAGGAGGCGAGCCTTGAGCGCCGTTGGCGAGGTCGAACCCACGCCGAGCGCTCGGCGGAGCTCGGCGACGGTGATCGTCGTTGCATCGGGACCGAGTCGTGATTCGTCGGGATCAACCGTGACCCGAGCGAGGCGGCGAGGATCGTGCAGTTCGACGCAGCGCCCATCGGTCATCTCGGCCCGGAGCCGAATGAACCTTCGATCAGCAACCGCGGGTGCGTAGCGGAGGGCATCGAAGGCGCTCACCCCATCGAGGAGGAACGAACCCGTCATCCCGGCGTGGAGGCCGAGGACGTGGTGGTCGGTGTCGAGGAGGAGCAACTTGCCAATTCGGCGCGTCGCGGTGATGGTCAGCCCTTCAGCAGGGCATCGACCAACTGCTCCGCCGCGCAC
>Ga0214175_1000291_pt1 | contig 15235 bp, 5 predicted proteins | sample TroBogEpilimnion_17_FD_153013 | JGI IMG/M metagenome (GOLD analysis project Ga0214175, IMG submission 153013) | Freshwater microbial communities from Trout Bog Lake, WI - 09AUG2007 epilimnion | ecosystem: Environmental > Aquatic > Freshwater > Lake > Epilimnion/Euphotic zone | place: Trout Bog...
CATTTCTTTCATATCTAGATGAAGATTCGCGTAACCAATGTAAGCTGCGGCATTACCACTCGTAGCTCGTATAATTGAATACAATAGAGGTATATCGGCAGTACTATACTGTACGTGCCAAACTTCATCATGCAATTCATTTGCCCAATATTGCCCTCTAGTTTTGTCAAAACGACGAATAGTGTACTTCATAATATTTTTAGCTTCATTTAGATTTGGGGCATGAACTGTAGTACCATGCCGAAATTTATATGTAATAATTTGCTTTTCAGAATTGCTATCACTGTTTATGGCAGTAATGATAGAATTCATGCAATTGTTAAATAATCTATTATGAGAATTTCCCATCAGTATATCTAATAATCTATATGTGTAAATAAAAATCAAATTTTTTTATTGTATAATTGCAAATGGACATAATTTACTTTATTTTAGAATTCGTGTTATTTGGTTAATAAAAAATGATTTAATTTTTATTAATTCATAATTATATTATTGATGATAATAATAATAACAAAACTAAAAAACATTTACATATATCTACAAATAAAATTAAAGATAATATATTTTATGAATATTTATTTGATTATAATAATATAAAGTATGAAAGATTAATTGAAATACTCAATTTATCTGAATAAAAATAAGACTCTTCCACACGGATTCGAACCGTGGACCCTATGGTAGCTCTTAAACAACCATAATGGTAAGCTTAACAGCCATGAAAGCAGATAATTAATTATCTATGCTCTAACCAACTGAGCTATGGAAGAAAAATTGGGCAAGAATAGTACCCATAGTAACCTATTCGCAAATCTTTATATCACTTTACCCACTTAAAGCCGTCGTCATCGCCTTTACTGCCGCCAAAATAAAAAGCCGCAATAAGATAAGATGGCACTTCTCATGATACTTGGTATTATATCTGGTGTAGTGGCATTTTTGGTTATTGGTGGATATTATATACAATCTATTCACGAAAAAGCGTTATTAATGAAAGTAACACCTGGTAGAAAATATGAAATTACTTAAGCATTATAATAATATTAATAATAATATAAAATTAAAACTACGAATACTATGACAGAACCAGTGACAGAACCAGTAGATAAATCACACGAAGAATATCAATATTTGAATCTATTAGCGAATATATATGAAAATGGTGAGAAACGTATGAGTCGTAATGGAAATACTCTAAGTGTATTTGGTGAAAGACTAACATTTGATATTAAAAATAATGGATTTCCTCTTCTTACGACAAAGCGTGTATTCTGGCGAGGAATCGTGGAAGAACTTCTATGGTTTATGCGTGGGTCGACTAATGTAGCTGACCTGCAATACAAAAATATTCATATTTGGGACGGAAATAGTACTCGTGAATTTCTTGATTCAGTAGGTCTGAAAGATGTCCCTGAGAATAACATTGGTGCAGGATATGGTTATCAATGGCGATGCTTTGGCGGAGACTTCCCATCTCGCGAAAATGGTATTGACCAACTGAAATATGTTCTCAATGAACTCACCTTAAATCCACATGGTCGTCGTGCTGTACTATCCGCCTGGAATCCAAAACAACTCACCATGGCAGCACTTCCGCCGTGCCATTTTACCTACGTATTCTATATTAATCGTAATGGACTTTCCTGTCAAATGCAAATGCGTTCATGTGATGTATGTGCCGGTCTTCCATTTAATATAGCTTCAACTTCACTGCTTACATATATTATAGCTCATGTTCTTCATATTCCCGTAGACCGTGTCATTATTATTACTGGAGATACACACATATATGAAGCCCATGTGGAGAATGTCATTACCCAAATTGTCCGTGACCCATATCAATTTCCAAAATTAATTATTAATAAACAGGCACCACCAGCAGGTGCATCCGTTGACGACAAAATATCATGGATTGAATCACTTGAGTTTACCGATTTTACATTAGAGAATTATCAACATCATCCAGCTATTAATTTCCCAATGGTCGCGTAAATAGTTCTTGATTGAATGTATAATTATCAATTTTTAGATCCTTAAGAAACTTTGTATAATAACTATTATCAAAATCCTCACGACTTTTCGCATAGAGTTCATCAACATGTTTAAAATTATTTCGCAGAAATTCTTGGTCAGGGTATGTTAGGATAAACATACATTTTTGCATGAAATCAATGCGGGACATACAATCTTCTTTTACTTTTTTTGATTTTGTCTGTTCAATATTACACCATTCTTCATCAATCCTATCAAATATAAAGGAAATTAGATTGAAATTCAAAGTCGCGTTCATTTTTATTCAGCTCAGTGAAAAAATAAAAATCAAATTTTTGGAATTCATTATTTGAAACATGGCGGATGTGCTTTATCAAATTCTATCATTGCTAATCGTACCCTTTCAGCATATTCTTTTGGTGTCTCTTTACCATTCGCAAGTGGAGCTATCTCTTCCATAAGTAATACTTCAACGTCTGCATGTTTTCGCATGAAACATTGAAATAACCATTCAAATGTTCCTCTAAACTCTGTTTCATTTTTATACCAGGTTGCTTTGTCATCCGAATATCTTATTAAAACTGGCGAAACTGCCTTACCAAGCGCGAAAGCACCAGTGGAAAAACTATCACCTATTCTATTTTCATATTTACTATGACCTCCAGACGGTGCAATAGCTATAACTGCCTTCGGATTTGCTGCTATAAAATCTGTAATAATTTTTAGATTATTTTTCTTGTCTTTTTCAATAAATATAGTATTATGTGATGACATGAGTCTATGAAGCATCTTTCTTGGAAGACCACTTAAATAAGATATATTTACTATAACAGATAATTTTCCTAATACCGGTATAAGTAACACCGGATCAATTAAATTTGTATGTTGAAAAAGCACTATAGGGTCATCATGCTTAAATTTTCTATAATCTCGTACTATCGGTTTATTATATCCACATAGATAATTAAATATTATATATATCAAACGTATAATACTATCATTATGTGTAATAAATGGTACGAAGAATGCAATAAAGAAACAAATTATAATATAAATTATAAATATTATAAACCGAAATATATTAAACATTACATAGAACTGGTATAATATTATCCCGATAACAATCGTAAACTGGTCAAACTACGGTGTTCGATTATACACTCCGAATTCGAACGTTGACATGACATGGCATATTATGCACCCACCACACCTCAGCATTTTTTGACTACAGGTTTCGCTGAGAGTCCGAGGTAATAATTCATCATGGTCGGTGTCTTTGTAACAACATGAGTTAAAATACCGAATATAATCCAAAATATTATGAATAAAATCCATTGTTTTGCACCTTCGAGACGTAATAAAAATCTACCGACGAGATACGCTACAACAAAGGTAAGTGTCCAGTCAAAAAGTGCTAAACCAAAGATGCGTGGACTTCTGAGCTTATCTATAAAACTACAGTTATCTGAGACTGAGATTGACATTGACATAAGTTACTTCTAAATACAATAACGGGAAATTTATTTGGTCAATAATAGTAATAATATTAAGTTTTTCTAATATAATGACGACTAAATTGGAGCCGATACCAATTAATTATACGGAATTGTCGCCACCAAAAAGCATTGGTGGTAGTATACAGTTCCTAAATGTAGATACTCCGAAACTTATTCGTTTTATAGATACCTTTGAACTCAATTTGTCTATGTTCGTCATTCTAGGTAGATATCAATTTGAACAATATGTTGGTCAAACCATATTTAGTATTGAAGTAACATATGCCGATAATTCGGTAGAAACAATATGGTCTTATCAAGTCTATGATACAACAGTTGGCTTTACTCTCCCTCAGAGTTTCTTTGATTTACAAACATATAGAAGTATTCTCAGTATTATTCTCGTGGCAAATAATGAAATTACACTAAATCAACACGATTTCATAAGATGGGCAGGATACATGAAAATTGTAGAGCAAATTACGCCTACTTTTATCGGCGGTGATGTACATGCTTCTAAAATCATGCCTACGTCTCTCACACTCTCATGGGGAAAAACAAATTATGACTACGCTATTGTAAATTGGGGTGATGGTGTAACACAAGGTATATATCCAGATATTACTATAAGCTATGTAAACATTATACCTGAGACGCCAAATATTATTACACTCAATTTTGGTACCGGCAATTATAATAACATAAATATTGTTTATAACCAAGCTTATTTAGATAAAGGATTTATTGGTACCCAATATGGTATAAGTAATTTAGCGCCAAATACATATTATACATATTCAATTGTCCCATATTCTATTATCGGTGTTACGGGAAATCCATATATTGTTTCTACTGTAACACTTCCAACTATAGGCGCTGGTTCATATTCTAATATCAATGCTACTACGATTGCATTACTATGGCAAGGTGGTGACTATGCATATATTTCACTCTATGAAAGTTTAATTGGATATTCTACAATTACATCAAACTATCCATATATGTACATTGAGAATGGTCTCACAGAAAATACAGCTTATAATTTTAATTTAATACCATACAACACCAGTAATTTATCAAGTAGTACAATATATAATCCATCTACGATTATACCATTAGTAACTTTAGCTACAATCGGACCAGTTGTGAGTGCCACAAATGTAACAGATACATCAGTACGCTTATCTTGGCTGAAATATTCTGCCACAAGTGTAAATATTCGCTCAACCGATGGACTTATCAATATTATTGGTGTTGTCAATACATATATTACAATTACTGGTTTATTACCTAACAGATATTATACATTTAACGTAATAGCCGTAAATAGTAATGGTGATGAAAATCTACCACAGTCACCCCAAGTATCTATACTTACACTTGGACATATCGATTATATTATAGCAGTAAATACTTTATCAACTTCAACTATACTTGAATGGGGTGCTACATCATCAAGCTATTATACTACAGTAAATGTAAATTGGAATGGTAACATAACATCTAATTTATTCTCTACACAAAAAGCAATATCTGGCTTGACACCCAACACAATTTATACTTTTAATGGATACGCAAATAATGTGCAAAATATTCAAAACAATAATGGTGTATACGCAACGACAAATACGTTAGCTACAATGCTTGGTTATACAATTCCCCGGTCACAAATTACCACGACATCTTTTAATTTAGCCTGGAATACGAATGCAACAAATGTAAGTGTATATTTAACAAATGCATTCAATCAAGATCCATCACAATCTAATGTATATCCAAATATTTATCAGACATCTTGCAATATTACTCAACTTACACCAAATACGCAATATAATTTCACACTTATACCATTTAATCAATATGGTATTCCAAATAGTAATGTTCCCGAAACACTGACTGCACAAACCTGTACTCTCGCCGCCGTAAATAATATATCATATTCAAACTTAACAGATACTTCATTGTATTTATATTATTCTGGTGCATATTCTAATGTATACAATAATTTCATGTTAAATGGTTCAAATGTTACTTTATTTAATCCGAAATCATATATACAACTCGGCACTGGTACCCATAGTCTTGGTAGTAATTATATTTTGAATCCAAATACATATTATACATTCAATGTCATACCAGTAAATAACTATGGCGTGTCAAATACTATAGATACATATTCCACTACATTTACCACTTTAGCCAATGTCAAAAATATCTTTATAAATAATTTCACTGAACATTCAATATCAGTAGGCTGGTCTAATGCACACTATAAATCAATGTATGTCAACTGGACAGACGGATATACTCACAACCAAGTTGGTTCTACTACACTTGACGTAAGTTATGGTTCAAATTATACTGTTCAAAGCTTAAATGTCAATTATCCATATACCGTCACAATACTACCATATAACACCACAAACCAAAGTAATATGCCAAGTCAATTAACAATTTCCACTATAACACAAGCATTTTTATATACTGCGATAATCCCGGCATATGACATTACAACGGCAACACTTGCCTGGACAGGTATAATGTCAAATATGCAAATTAAATATTATAATGCTTCTGCTCCAAACATACTATTAAATACATTTATTATACCCAATCTTGATGTACATGGTAACAATTTATATAATAATTCGTACACTGTAACAAGTCTCTCACCGAATACAGTATATAACTTTATTCTTACACCAATAAATGGAAATAATGTACTCAATACAAGTTGTTCACAGCAACTAAGTATAAATACATTAGCAACAGCACTATCTATCAATTCAGTAGCTTTATCAGAATCGTCTATACAATTAACCTGGAATTTAGGTAATGCCTATTCAGTAAATATATTACAATATGATCCAGTACAAATGAATACTACAACCATTCTAGCTGCCACAAGTGGTAATTCATATAACGTTACGAGTGGACTCCTGCCAAATATTACATATTCATATACTCTACAACCTATTAATAATGCAGGTGTGTCAAATATTACAAATGTGTTATCAACCTCACGAGCAACAATGGCTACACAATCACCAATATATATTCCATATTATGACACTACAACTTCACTTATACAATGGGATATAAACCCGGCATATAATTATACTACTATTAATCTATCTTTCACTGGACCTACAAACAGTAACATTTATGGTATAGCTACAAATTCTATAAATATTTCGCAGTTATTACCAAATTCTTATTATACTTTTACAACATATCCAGTAAATAGTGAAGGTATTATCAATACTGGCATTGCACAAGTCCGCACTGTAACTGTAGATACTCTTGCTACGGTTGGTAATATAACAACACCAATAATTAGATCTACACAGATTGGTTTATCTATAGGTTCTGGTGCATACGCGAGAAATCTTATATATTGGTCTGGTCCAACCAGTGGAAGCACAAGTAATGTTGTCGGTTCATATTTAGCTACAAATCTTTCACCAAATTCAGCATATATATTTAATGTTATACCATATAACAATGATGGTGTGCTGAATCAGGCGAATATCATCACGATTTCATTATATACTTTAGCAATTATAACCAGTATAAGTGATGTATCCACAGCGACAACTATAACATCATCATGGACAACTGATGCAAGTTATGTAGTCATTAATTCATATAAAACGCTGGATAATAGCTACATTGGCACGACAACAAGTAGTGCATCAACTGCATTATTGCAATATAATCCTTATACACCGTATACTCCAAATACACAATATTCTATTTATATTACACCATATAATAGTGCAACCTCAAATATTGCTAATTATACACGCTCTGATAATGGTACGATTCAAGATAATATATATACACAAGCAACTATATATAATGCATACACTTCAAACATAGGAATAACTCAAGTAGATATAAACTTTAGTGGTATATTTTCCAGTGTAAATATATCAATTAACAGTCCAGGACAGGGAAGTATCACACTAAATAATATAACTTCATCACCAAAGACTATTAATAATAATATTAATGCGAATACATTATATACTTTTACTGTCACTCCAGTAAACAGTGCAAATGTCGCGAATACAAATGTATCAGATAACGGCAGTTTTACCACTGGTTTAATAAATACATATGCAACAATTGGTATTTTAAATACACGACAAATAACTGGATCAAATATTATTATATACTGGCAATCTGGTACGTATACCACAGTAAATATGTATAATAATTCACAATTAACAAGCAATATTAGTCAATCATATTATAATTATACTGGACTTGTACCAAATACACAATATACTTTCCAAGCTAATGCACTGAATAAATTTGGTTTGTCAAATACTACAAACAATCAATGCTATCGTTACATAACAACTACATCAGCGGCAACAGTTTCAAGTAATTTATTTGGTGACGTACGTGGTGCAAATGGTACAACAACTGCTATAATAAATTTAGGGTCATCCACAGATTATTGGAATAGTTATAGCTATGTAAATCTTATTGTTGTACAAACAAATCCACCACTCCCACCGGCTCAATCACAATCTCAGGTATTAAATACAACCATTTATTATCCTACGACGACATACACACTCGGTGGATTATCTCCAAATACAACGTATACAATAACTGCAATACCCTATAATAATATTAATGTGGCAAACGTAAATCCAACTGTAGCTACATTCACCACACAACCTTTTATAGATAACTCATCGATATATAATATACCTGAAACTATTGCATCGGCGAATTTTACATTTACCAGTCTCAATTCATACACATCTGCTCTAGTGCAACTATACAATACGACAGATGCAAATGTTTTAGTCAATTCTCAAACGGTAATTTCTAATAATTCAAGTGGCGTGACTACTACAAGTGTAATTAATTATAATAATTTACTCTTACCGAATCATTTATATACCATAAAAGTAATACCATATAATTATGACGTGACAGTAACAAGTAATATATTCCAATCTGGTCCACTCTATACTACATCTTTCACTTCACTGCCGAATGTTTCACCAATATCTATTACATATTATGATGCAAGTGTTGTTACATTTACCTGGAATTATATAACTGGTCAAGGACATACTTTTAATAATAATCAGATAACTATACAAAACCTCAATAACTCGAATATTGTCTTGCAAACTCTTACCCCAGTTAATACTTTTACTTATACAAAAAGCAATCTAATACCAAACACAGGATATTCTATTCGTCTCTTACCATTCAATGACGTAAATGTACCAAGTTATAGTAATATACAAAGTGCATATGTTGATCAACTTGGTACTATTGGTTCTGTATATGTATCTGCAATAGACACATCAAATGTAAGCTTATCTTGGAGCGGAGGTTTATATGATACTGTAACAACTTATGTAAGACGCACTGCAGATTATAGTTTAATCACATCACAATCAAATATTACCGGTACACTCTATTCATCTGCAACAGTTTCACCAAATGTACTTGCGGCAAACACACTTTATTCTGGTAGAATTGTACCAGTGAATACTGAAGGTGTACCAGATTACATAAACGCATCAAACATAAATTTCACTACGCTTCCTGTAATATATAGTATTGGACTCACTTCTACTGATTCAAATGTAACTGTATATCTAAATGGTATATATTCGACTATAGGTATTACATCAAATGCGGGATATTTTAATACTCTATCTTCACCATTCCCCACTCTGACCACTCCACTTTCTACGACCATCAATAATCTCTACCCGAATACTAATTATGCAATTCAAGCTCTTCCATATAATTCAGTTCATGCACTCGGAACAACGGTAGGAACGTCTATATATACTCTTGGTACGGTTGGAAATATAACATTCCCTACTATAACAAGTTCATCAATTCGTATACGTACTGACGGCGCGTATAATAACATAACAATCAAATGGACAGATGTAGCTACAAACACACTGACATCGAACACAAATTTAACTGCGGCGTCAAATACTATATCGGGACTGGTTGCAGATAGTTTATATCAATTTACCATACTTCCTTATAATAATAGTCTTGTCTTGGGAACAACAAAAATAAGTAGCACGGTTTATACTCTTGCTTCTGTGACCAATTTTACTCAAGCAAATGTAGCTACAAATTTAGTAACTTTAGATATTGAAGGTCTTTATACATCTTATGATGTTGTTATGTCCTCGCTGCACTTAAGTTACGCCGGAACAAGTAATTATTATACAGTATATGGACTTACAGAGAATACGCAATATCCTATATCAGTCATACCTATTAATCATTATGGTCTATCTAATCTTACAATAGCTCCTATTTCGATAACAACACTTTCTCTAATTACTCAATTACATATAACACCATTTATCAATACATTTGTAACTACATGGAATAATAGTCCAGGGCAAACAGCTACTAATATATCTATCACTGGTGTTGTAGATTCTACTGGAGCCCCTTTTGTATATAATCAGTTATTTAATAATGTCGCCGGTACATCTTATACTTTACCATATAGTCTTTCACCAAATGTAATGTATACTTTGGCATTTACACCAGTAAATAGCATTGGTTTATTAAATAATAGTGAAATAGTCACAAATACTTTAGCAACTCTTGCGACTATATCTAGTGCAGGTAATACAGGCTACGATACAACTTCGGCTACATTAAACTGGAACTCTACTGCAACAAATATGAATATTACTTATTCTTATACCAATGCCATAACGTCAGGAAACTCTGCGGTTTTACTCAATTATGGCGCGAATTCTAATGTAACGCTTGGATTGATACCAAATACATCATATATATTTAATTTATATCCAATCAATCAATGTAATGTTACCAATACGAACTTTACACAAACTTCATTAACAACTCTAGCTACAATAAGTCCAGCTACTATTACAAGTTATACTCCAACAAATGCACTCATATCATGGAATTCTCAACCATCCGCGAATACCTATACATCTGTTACTGTAATAGCTAGTAATATAACTCCTGGTACTCCTCCATACCAAACATTAACCTATCAAGGTATAACACAATCATCATTTAATATACCACAAAATGCATTAGCCGCGAATACTCCATATAGCATAAGTGTGCTGTGTTATAATAGTCAAAACGCCGAAACTCTATCATATAGAAAATATCTACCCATATTAACAACTTTAGGTACGGCGAATAATCTCACTATCAGTGGATTACTTTCTACTCAGTTTAACGTAAATTGGTCTGGAAGTAATAGTACAGTAAGTATTGTGACATCAAATATGGATACTGGTGTTCCATTTACTATTTCTGGAATACCAGGATCACTCTATGCCCAAGGTTCAAGTTATTTAATAAATCGTAATATTATACCAAATACAAAATATAGCATATCCGTCATACCTTTCAATTCTGTAAATATACCAAATATTTCATCAACACAAATTATATATATTACAACTCTAGCTTCGCCACCGACACTACAGTATGTAGCTAGTACTGCATCTTCAATAACGCTACAACTCAACGGTGGTATATATACATCAAATACAATCACATGGTTTAATACCAATACACCACAAATAATATTACAGACGACTATTGGTACTCAAACTATAACTATACCTTCTTTACAAACAAATGGTGTATATACCTTTACGGTGTATCCAATTAATAGTCAATATGTCACCAACACAACAGAATATAATACACTTACCAGTGCTATAAAGAGTGTTGCCTATTTATCTCCAGTTCCTATTACAAATTTAACGAACACATCATTTGTTATTAATTGGCAATCTGGTGCCTATCAATATGTTATAGTCAATTGGAATATAGTCGGTGATGCTACAGTATATCAATCAGCGCAAATTAATAATGGAACATTTTCATATTTGATAGGAACTGGCAGTAGTGGTAATGGTGGCGCGGCATTACAAGAAAATACATTATATAGTATAACGGTTACACCATATGGTAATGGAGGGCAAGGTATATCAGCTTCAACAACTGTAACAACACTTTCCACTGTAGTTACAACAATTACAAATATAACATCTTCAAATATTACTTTATCAAATGTTGGCACATATTTGTATAATAACATAACATGGGTAGACACAAACGGAAACGGAAGTAATGTATATACTGGAGCGACTCTATTTACTGCACCAGCTGTACCGGCGACATCTACGAATCTTTTACCTAATATGTATTATACATTTAGTGTTACGCCATATAATACAGCACGTGTAGCAAATAATAATGGTATATACACAATTGCGGGAACAACTTTAGCTCGTGTTGGAATTTCAAGTAATTACAATGTATTAAGTCATTCACTTACGGAGTCATGGCAATATGATCCGGCTGGACAATATACAAGTGTAGCCGTAGGCTGGGCTTTTTCAAATAATCCTGGTTCAAATATAGCTACAATTTATGGTATTCAAACGAGAACACAGAATATAACAAATCTTATACCAAACACAAATTATATATTTACAGTTAGACCATATAATAGTGTTGGTGTATCAAATGTTCTTGAAGTATCACAAAACAGTCTATTAACACTGGCGTATATTGATACTATGTATTTTACTCAAGTGACAAGTACAAGTGCAACTCTTAACTGGTCGAGCTTATATCCATATAACTATGTCATAATTATCTACAATGTAGTTGGTTCAGCTAATGTAATAGCTACTCAAACATTTTACTACAATGCAGGTAATACATATACAGTATCTGGTCTCGCGCCTAATACAACATATACATTTACTATCATACCATATAATGCAAACGGGGTAGCAAATGCTGTAGAACAGGCGGTTGCAAACGTTGTCACACTTGGTACAATAACGAGCGTATCTATTTTAAACAAATCTATAGGAAATGCAAATAATACCAGTGCTGATTTTACTATTGGCTGGACAGGTATTTTTAGTAGTGTTGGATTATACTGGACAAATGGTGTAGCGAGTGGATCACTATCAAGTGTTGGAGGTTTTTCAACTACGCTTGGTGCAGGTTTAATAGCAAATTCAAATTACACAGTAACTGTTACACCATATAATAGTAATACAGTAAATTTACCAAATACGTATAATTTACATCAACCAGGTGTAAGTTTATACACAACTGGATATACTCTTGCCACAGTAAATAATATTATAACTACATCAAGTGAAAATACAATAACATTAACATGGGATGATCATTATAATACATATAATTATGTTGGAATTGCATTCAATGGAAGTAATTATTTAAATAGTAATCAATTTAATCCAAATTACACTGTATATACTTTCAAAGGTTTAACAACATCTACAACTTACAATTTCGTACTTACCGCGTACAATAATCAAACACCTACACCAGATGCAAGTCCTTCTATATTAGTAACGGCAAGTACACTTGGTACATATCAATTTACTGCATTTAATTATATTACTGGTACAGTTGCGGCATCGAATGCACCATCATTGGCGGCTCTTACTGCATTACCAAATTATTCTGGAGCATCTGCGGCGGCTGTTGTAGCAAATATGTCATATTTTAATAACACTCCTGGATATCAGTTTTTAACATTACCATCAACTGGATATTATACTTTAACGGCAGCAGGTGCAGCTGGTGGAAGTAATTATTTAGTAAATCAACCAGCCGGATATGGTGCAATTATATCTGGTACATTTTACTTTAATACTGATACCGATAAATTAATAGCAGTACCAGGATTATCTGGCACATCTACAAGTTTGTCTACTCTGGGCGGAGGTGGTGGTGGAGCTACATCTGTATTTAAATATACTATTGCAACTGGTGTAGTTAAACCAATAATGGTAGCAGCAGGTGGTGGCGGCACATCAAGTATAGTTGCAACATTAACAAGTGGTACGAGTAATGCGGCAAACACATTTGTTACAGAAAGTATACTTTCATTAAATACAACAAATGCAGTAGCAGCTGGTTCTTCTACTCAAACACAAATGAATACTGCAAACACATATCCTCAACCTACTATTTCAAGTGGTTCACCTCCGTATACAATATATGGTGCGAATGGAGCGAATGGTAATGGTACAGCAAGAACAAGTGGAGGTTTCGGTGGAGGTGGAGCAGGATTGGTAGGAATTGGTGGCGGTGGTGGTGGTTGGAAAGGAAGTCAAGTTTCAAGTGCGAATAAACCAGGATATGGTGGTACTACGGAAATGTATGTATCATATGCAAGTAATGTAACTTTTACTGGATACAATCCTGGTAATGGTTATGTAACTATAGCAACTACTTTGTATCCTATATTATCAGTAGCGGCGATTCCTATTACAAATATAACATGGGGAAGTGTAATAGTAAATTGGGGCACACTCGATTTAACTAATATATCATATGTTGTCGTATCATGGTTAGGTGATGCTAATACAAATTATGATAATGGTATAAGTGGACAACTTACAAACACTACAAGCTATGTGGTAAATAATTTGAAATATTCTCAAACAACACCTTATAATTATACTTTTAGTATTACACCATATGATTTACAACATCTAGCTGGAACACCACTTATTGGTATATCCGCAAACGCTTACGCTGATAATACAGTAGCATATACAGTACCAATGCCTATACTTGGTACAGTATTACCTGCGACTACACCTATTACAAATAGAACTATATCCAGTTTTACAGTAAATTGGTTAACTGGTTTAAGTACAGCATCATCAGGTATATCAAATGTAGTTGTACAATGGACTTACAATGATGGCACACAAATTGTTTCACCACCTATACCATATGTTGATTCGACAAATCAAACCTATTCTACATTAGCATATCCTTCACTGTTAACTGTAAATACAAGTTATACATTTAGTGTTACACCATATGATATTTATAATAGACCTGGATATACTTCTAATATAACTGGTGTGACACTTGGTTTAGTAGCGACAAGTAATATAGTGAATATATCACCAACCTCATTTAATGTATATTGGGCTTCTGTTTCTAATGCAATAACACCAACTGCGTCACCGCAATCTCCATCATATTCATATGTTGGTTTGAATATATTACAAGGAGCGAATACAGTATATACCAATTCATATGCATATGGTTCAAATATTGTACCGAATGTTGTGTTTGCACCGAATACACAATATACAATAAAAATAACACCATATAATATTTCAAGTAATGCGAATACTGGTGCAGTTGTGGTAGCAAGTAATATGACATTTGCTTCTATACCAACGCCAACTATAAGTAACATAGATCCATATACATTTAATACGACACTCAGTAATATTAGCACATATTCAACGGCGAATGTAGCTTTACAGTATTATACATCAGGCATATCAACAGGTCAAGTTTATAATGGACTTTTACCAGGTGTAACATTTACGGAAAGTAGTCTTTTACCAAATACAAATTATCTACTTATTACTACACCAATAAATAGTTCAAATATACTTACACCGGTTGCTTATATAATAAGCCAGTCGAATGTCACACTGGCAATGATGTCTAACCTCTCACTGCCTATATACAGTAATATGGATCCGTACTCCTTCAAGACAACACTCAGTAACTTAGCCGCCTATTCATTACCACAAACGTATTCGGCAGCGAACTTTTTGGTGCAAAAAGGTGGTATCAATGTAGACTTACTTCCGTCGCAACCAGGATCTGCAGCTTCCAACAATAATATACAACCTGGTAGCAAT
>Ga0214175_1000299_pt1 | contig 15082 bp, 29 predicted proteins | sample TroBogEpilimnion_17_FD_153013 | JGI IMG/M metagenome (GOLD analysis project Ga0214175, IMG submission 153013) | Freshwater microbial communities from Trout Bog Lake, WI - 09AUG2007 epilimnion | ecosystem: Environmental > Aquatic > Freshwater > Lake > Epilimnion/Euphotic zone | place: Trout Bog...
TACCATAAGCCTACCTCCCGATGGGAATGCAAACCGCTTATCGTCACTGAGGCAACACTGGATGCGGCTATCGCAAGGAAAAGAAAATCAAAATGACCATACAAGACTATCAGAACGTAGCGTTCGGTACGACTCTTATTGTCGGGATCGCTGCTCACTTACTCGAAGTAAAGAACTACAATAAGTCCAACGATGAACTCAAAAAGAATGCAACTTATTGGGCTCGGGAAGCGACTAAGCTGCAAGAATTGCTAGACAAAGCGATTGCGCTACCGACTAAGCCTGTGGAATTCAATGCTGCCGAAAGTCAACAGGTTGAATTAGACTTAAAGAAAGACAAAGAACGGATAAAGGAAAGGTTTTTTGATTCTAATGTCATTTGGAGCCACGATGGTTGGAGAACTGTGTCGTCAATCAAAAAGTTAGAGTCTATCGCAAGTGAGTGGCTTTGCCCGATTTGCGGACCTGACTTATCCAAAACATTTAAGTCGATCAAGGCATTGGAAAGCCATAAAAGCCAGATGCACGATCCGCAGAATCATGATTGCGAATGTGGAAGATCCTTTACCTCGAAGCAAGGGTTAGGGCGTCATCGTCTCGCTTGCAAAGGTCCGAAAGACAAGTAAATGGGGTTAAGTCTGACTCCTGTGAATCCTCACTCTTGGCGTGGTCGGTCACGTCAAGAGATTTATCGGCTTGTCATACAATGGCAATCTGAGTTAGAATGCGACCCACTTGAAGATTTCCTTCGACTTGTCGATTCTTGCTATCCGTTTGGTGAGCGCAAAGGCGCACCGCATAAGGCTTGGCAGAAGGAATTTGGTCAGTGGTGCGCGTATCTTCGTGGTGTCGGACAGATGCCAGATGTAACGATTTTTGAATGATAGGGAACTAGCCGGTGGTGCGGCTTAAAGAGATGCAGATTTATAAACAATTTCAAGGGCATAGTTGCCCGTCGTCAATATCATCAACCGGGGCTAGGACAGCGGATACTCGTCCGTGGCACCACCACGTCCGAACCTCGGTTCATGATTCAAGGGTGGGAATATGACCACCACGCCAAGACTACTTGATTTGTTTTGCTGTGCTGGTGGATGCGGCATGGGTTATCATCGTGCAGGATTTGAGGTTGTGGGGGTGGACATTAACCCTCAGCCTAGATACCCGTTTGAGTTTCATCAAGGGGATGCACTTGAATATATTGGTAAGCAATTACTAGAGATTTTGGAGAATCCCGAATGACGCTGGACGAGTTTGCGTCAAGGCTACAGAAAGCCAAACCCAAAACATTCAAGGACGGTCCCGGTTATACCGCTTGCTGTCCAGCCCATGAAGATTCAAGTCCTTCGTTCCGAGTCTGCGAGAAGGACGGTTGGCTCCATGTCAAATGTCTGACTGGTTGTACTGAGGATCAGATTTTATCCTCGATGGGCCTCACTGGTGAGGATCGTAGGATTGTCCCGTTTGTTCCTCATACCAATCAATCGAATGGGACGGTTCCCAAGAGTGGATACCGAAAATTCGTTTGTTCTTATACCTATACCGACGAGAAGGGACGATACCTGTTTGACAAGATGCGCTATGTCGATAGTGCGACGGGTAAGAAAGACTTCTTGCAGAAGGACAAGAACCGTGAGGATGGAAAGTTCGGAGTCGATCATCTTGGCGCGAACGCGAAGATCCTTTACCGCTATCACAAGGTCTTGGATGCCAAGGCTCGTGGACTCACGATCTACCTCCATGAAGGGGAGAAAGCCTGTGATCGCATGGAGAAGGAAGGGTATGTCTCGACCTGTCAACCGGGCGGCGCTACCAAAGATGCGATAAATAAGAGGTGGCTCCCACAACACACGAAAGCTCTAACTGGATGCCATGTTGTCATGGTCATGGACCCAGATGAAGCAGGAATGGCTTACGCTGCCTACGTTGCCGAACAAGTTCGTCCAGTAGCAAAGAGTTTCAGACTTGTCCAGTCCGCGACCAAAGGGGAGAAAGACGATGCTTACGATCATCTTGAAGCAGGATTTACCGTCGATCAGTTTATTGATCGGTCTGACCTTTTACCTGCTCGTGGATTCGAGCTAACAAAGATTGAAGATTTCGAGATTAAGCCTGTCGAATTCCTGATTGGAAGTCATATCCGTATTGGGCAGATTAACCTGCTTGACGGGGACGGGGCAGCCGGAAAATCGACGGTTGCTTTAGCTATTGCGGCTTGTGGATCAAATGGGTGGGACCCCATTACTCGAAAACAAATTATACCCTTCCGAACTCTTTATTTTGGTAGTGAAGATGAAGGAGCAGACATACGTTATGTCTATGAGTCACTTGGTGGTAAGCCTGGATTCTTAGAGGTTATGAGTGAGTCTTTCCCGCTTGACGCTCACCACCTAGCACTCCTTGAAGAGACGATTCACGATGGAGATTTCAAACTTATCATCTTTGATGCCGTGGCTTATTATCTCGGTGGCTTAGTCAAAGACCTCAACAACGCAGTCGATCTTGTAGGGCCTCTTGGTGGGCTCCGTGATGTCGCTATGCGAACTATGTCGGCAGTCCTTAATCTGCGTCACACAGGCAAGGGGAAGGACGGAAAGCCTATATCTGAATTAGGTATTGGATCAGTCCAGATCAGGAATGCTCATCGATCCCAGCTAGTCTTACGCTACCATCCTGATGAAGAGAACTATCCTGGTCTTCGTGTCATCACTCACGAGAAGGGTTCGATCCGTGTAGCTCGTGGTCCGATGTTCGCTTGGAAGTATGAGGACAATGAATTCCGCTGGGTCTATGACATAGACGAGGCGACTCTGAACTATATTCCGAAGAAGGTTGGGGAAGATCCTTCCCATGCTATTGCTCGTCGTCAGATGATTGAGACTTGGATGCTTGCTAACTTGTCAGGGAAATACGTCATAGTGCGTGAAATGGTAGAACATCTCAAGTCGCTTGGTGCGAGTATGAAGCAGATAGAAGCAGCTAGGGCGAAGCTCAAGGTGCAATCTATGATGCGCGGCAATGAACGGTACGCTCATATCGACCCATTTGCCGACGATGCGTTTGAAGGTGATGAGTCTGATGAGTAAGATCAGTAAGATTAGTCCTGAGACTTACGAGGCTTGCTTGCGGACTGCGGCTAGAATCCGCAAGTCAAATGGATTCGACTTCATACCTGCTCGTGTCGAATTCTTCTCGGTTACAGACAATGGTTCCCCGGTCTACAAAGTGTTTGGATCTCGGAACACAAAGAAGCCTGCTCAAGATGGAGGATTGTTTGGCAATCTCTTTGAGCAGGCTGAGTCAGAGTCTATTGAAGATTGGCTCTATGTATGGTCTTGGCAGATAAATTAGTCACGGCCTTCTCTGGCTTTCTGGTTACGGTTCTTGACTATCTCAAACTTCTTTTCGACCTCTGCCTCCCAATTATTCCCAAGCATCTGTTTCGCTCGATAACTGAGCCCGATGGCTGCAATAATCACATCGGCTAGTTCTTGCCTGAGCCCTTGGGTTAAATAGTAGTCAGTCTCTATAACTTCAATGGCTTCCGCTTGGCATTTCAATGCTTGTTTGAGAAGCATGATAACATCAGTGTCTTCGTTGAACGTTGCGAGATTCCATTTCCCTATTCGATCTTCAATGGATTCATTCATGCTTTCACATCCTTATCCAATGATGCGGAAACAAGTGTTCCGACTGGATTCGGTACGGTTCGATTGTACGTGGCTCTAAGTGTCACTTCTGGCACGATCTTGATCGTAGGAGATTCGTCCTGACCATAAGATCGCAACTCAATACAATCTCCTTTGCGTCCCCAAACGAACGCTCCCCTGAAAGCATCCTTATCCAAGGTGAACCGATCGCCTGCATGAATCGGGCCTCGATAGAATGGTTGTCCTGGTCGTGGCTTCGGTTGCCTTGTAACTCCATTTGTCTTACGTTGCCTTAGAATCTTATGGCAATCTGTCTTCCATTTCATCTTTGCGTAGCAGGTACAGCAAAGACCATTACCTTTATGGGGCAAGTCAGTTTTCTGACAGGAAGTGCATCGGTCAAACTTCTTAGACCAGCGGGTCATGCCGCACACTCCCAATCTGCAACTCGTCTCACTTCCTCCCATACGCGTAAATGAGGGGCATAAAGAGCCCGTTTAATATGGCCTGTCTTGGCGATAATAAAGGTCGGGTGAATCTGTGTAACAAGCCATGTTCGATTCTTACGTGGGCTTGTCACATGGTCTTTTAGCCTAAGCCTCATTCCTAATTTTATTTGGTTGATTTCCATGGTTTAGTGGTGCCTCATATCATGGTGCGCTCGGAATAGAAGTTAAAGGTTCAAGTGATCGTGTCTCAATTCAGGATGCGCCGCTTTGGTCTTTAGGTGGTGAACGTCGATAGGACCAGAACATCCACCTAAATGAGCATCGAACCATACTAAACCGTGGAGACTAATCAATTCCTTTTTGGTCTTAGCATCTTCTATTTTGTTACGCTTTCCCATCTTACCTAATTTAGATATAAGGGTGCGCCTTAATGGTTTGGAGCGTTTCATTCGTCGTCGGAATCGTCATTCGATGGGTCTTTGAGTAAAGGTTCTTCATCGCCCCAGTTAAACTCACATTGTCCGGCATCCAGTAATGCCATGTTTCGAGTCATTTGCTCAAAGTAGGACTGTTTGAGTTCCACGGCCCATGCCTTTCTACCTAGCTTGACTGCGGTAAACGGTTCTGATCCAATACCACCAAACGGACTAGCGACAACATCGCCGACGTTCGTCCAAAGAAGAATGCCGCGTTCAATAACGTCGAGTTGAAGAGGGCATATATGGCGCTCATCTTCATTCTCTCTCGCTGATCCCTTTTGAAGTGTGTTGGATTGCTTAATGTCCATCCAAACGGGAGAAGCGTATTGTTGCCACATACCCACGGGAAATGATTCGTTAGTATGTGTTACTGGTTCCAAGTTCTCGCCCGGTTTCCGCATAGTCACCAAATAATCAGGGATACCTTGACGGCTCATGCACGAATCCTTTTTGATCTGCTTGTGAAGCAATCCGAGCGCTTTGGTTCGTTGCATAGCGGTAACTGGATCTTTCCAAATGCAAACCTCAGAGTGAAAGATAAACCCGCATTCTTGGAATATCCGAATCATCATTCCGCGAAAGTCTTTGATCCCGATAAATCCGTCCCGTTCTTTGGAGTAGGGAAGATTCATACAATGGAATGACAGCAACCTACCGGGCTTGAGTGTTCTGTACAACTCAGGGACCAGAAACTTAAAGTGCTGATAGAACTCCTCATCTGTTGAACAGTTCCCCATATCTTTTGGTGATGCACTGTATGTATACAGTGATGCAAAAGGAGGACTAAAGATATAATAGTGAATGGAATCATCATCTAACTTTGCAACTTCCTCAACGCAATCACCGTGAACTAATTCATATCTTCCTTCAATCATCTCAAAACACCTCCGCAATACTTTTTAATCTCAATCGCCATATCATCAAAAGCCATCTGCTTTAGATCGACTGACGCCTTTACGCTTTCTAGCTCGTTGCATATCACCATATGGATATTAACGGGCCTTTTTTGACCGTAGCGCCACGATCTACGGATGCCTTGGTATATTTGCTCAAACGAATAGGTAACACCGCAATTAACCTGCCTAGCGCAAATTTGAAAGTTCATCCCTTGTCCGGCGATCTTTAACTTGGTAATCAATCGCTTATACCGGCCATCGGCAAACCCGGATAACCGATCAACTTTCTTATCTGTGTCCAGTGACCCGTAAACACTGACAGCATCAGGGATCAACTTCTCTAGCATCCGTTGTTCTTTGTCCGTGTGGCACCAAATCAGCCATGACTCATCAGGCTCATCGTTGACCAGCCGTTGAACAACTTTCGCGCGTTCTTCTCCTGAGTTATTGAGAACCTTATACAAGTTCGTAGCTGACACATCATCACCAAACAATGACCCACCAACTAACGGGTCAACGTCAACGGTATGAGTAAATAACTCCAATGGTGGCAAATCGTATCCATCCATCTCGTAACCTAAATCACGGGGATGATTAAATACCACCGCCCAACTGGAAACCCATCGCCAAAAGTCTCCTACTGCGTGTCTTTTGAGTCGCCATTTAGAAGTATCGGCCCCATCGTGACAGAAATAGGTAGCCAACATTTCTTGACGGGTTAACGCTCCCACAAACTCAGAATGAGTTCCTAACTCCATGTAATCGTTAGGCGCAGGAGTCGCGGTACATGCTAACTTGTACTGTGTTCCATCGAATCGGTCTTGAATGTATTTCCGGTAATGACCATCGAACGATTTCAAAATGCTCGACTCATCAATAATGATTACGTCTACCGGGCATTCTATTTTCTCCAACCGTTCATAGTTAGTGATATAGATGCCTGACCCTTGGATGTCCTTGTCAGTGTTTGCTCGTTTGATAGTCACTTTGTTGTGAATCTCACCCTCATGAATTGTTTGTTCTGTAACGCCCAACGGAGCAACGATTAAACGAACTCCGTCATGTTGTTTGGCAAACTCCGTCTGCATGACGGTCTTTCCTGTTCCGGTTCCACCAAAGATGCAAGATCGGCCCTTCTTTAATGACCACTCCACTACGTCTTTTTGGAAATCATAGAGACATGGGGATAGACTAGATCTTTTGACCTTTGCGCCGTCGCCAGTAAACGTTTTTGCTTTGGATGCTAGGAATTCTTCATATATCATAGCGTCTTAACCTATCCCTATCCCAATCTCCAATTCCCTTGTTTTATCGGCAAAATGCTTACTGATTAAACCGGGTAAATCGTGCTTGTCGCACAAGTCGTCAAGTATCTCTCTAGCCGCTTCGAGTCCCATGACAAAACCTGCTTCTACGTCGGCAGGTTTAGAGCCTTTGGAAATTAGGGCTTTGAATTGTCTAAGGTAGGTGTAGAAGCTCATTCTCCACCTCTCTTTTGACTCATCCAATACTCAGCACTCCCTTCTATTGGGGGCAATGGGTTTCTATGGTTCCAATCCCGATTAGCCGCAATACGGTTTGAGTGTCCAAACGATGAACGTCCGCATTGTTCGCATTCTTTGTAATACTCGCCTGCACAGTGATAGCTTTTAGCTTGCCCTCCACACTTCTTACATGGGTTAAGGCTCATCTTTTCACCGTCCTCTTTCATCGCGCCAAGGTGCATTCCTGGCCATGCTGACAATGCGCCAATGGCGCCAACGAATAGGATTGAGGAAAGGAGGTAAATCATTCCTGCACCTTCCCAGTTCCCTTACAGTGAGGGCACGTCCGCTCTACTTTGCGGTAAAGGGGACCGCCAGCCGCCATGTATCCGTGTCGCCAAACTGAATGGCATTTATGCAATGGGTCATTGTGTACCTTTGAACGATCCAACATTAACGGGTGCAAATCTTCTTCTTTGCCTTTGCCGTCTACAGTAAAATAGGCGTCACGAACGTATATCCAACCATCAAAACTCGGTGCCGTCCTTGTATTGATTTGTTCTTGATCTACAGAAGCACAAACAGTAGTGACGGATTGTTCGATCTTACGGCGGTAATGCTGGCCGGGACCGTAGATTCTTAATCCAAGAGTCAAACGCTCCCATTCGCCTTTATCGTTCAGCCATTCGTCGCCTTTAATTGCACGTTCATCTACTTCCAAAAGCCTATACCCTTCTCCGGGATCTACTGTATTGGTAATTGGCTTGAACCATGTGTATTCAAGATCGTTAAATGTATCAGCAACGGTGAAAGCTATGTAATCTTCTTTAGCTGGAGCGCACTGAATTCCCATGCAAAACGGAATCCAACCCTTCTTAGGCTTCGCATTCATATCCGTCTCAAGTTCAAACCCTTCTGGTGCTGGAATTGGTTTGGCGTAGGTATCGACATCTGATCTTTTGCCGTATTGAGACACTGTTTCCCATTCGCCAATAAAGTTTTGGTATTTCCAATTATTTTCTTTCTTCTCGTCAGGGTCCGTTACCAGCATATAGCCGTAAGGTGGTTTGATCGTCATTTCGCTCATTCGACCCTCCAAACTCTCGTTCCTTTGATTCCATCCTCAGTTGCGGTTCTAGTCGTGAACTTCATTGGTTTTGCTTGGCTCAAGAGTCCCGAGATAGTGGACGCCATACGGGGGATAAAGACTGAATCACCGACCTCCATTTGTCTAAATGGATACTTCGATGTTCGTCCTCGTACATTTGGTTCTGGAACTGGAATTCCCTTGTCAATCTTGTATTCGCTCATTATTTCCTCCATCCCATCGGTCTAATGGGAAACGTATCTTCAATCTCTGCTTTACTATATCCCATATCATAGGCGTATGGGTGTTCTTTATTCAATTCGTCGCAACGATCCATCGCTTGTTTCTCGTTGTAGTAGAACTCCATCGGGATAGCGGCCTGGAACCAGTACGGGTAGAACACGATGAATCGGTTGTGCGTCTCTGCCTTGACAGAGAACTTGTTTCGGTCAATGCTACTCATCGGGTCAGCCACACAAGATAGCAAGCTCCAAGGCAAGCGGCATAGAAGCAAATCCATCCAATAATGGGCACGATAGATGATCGAATTTTGACTTCCTTCTGGACTCGTTTGATCCCTTGATTGATCTCTACCGTATCGACATAACGGCCTTTGAACAGAGCGTCGGAACACTTTGCCTTGTACTCGTCAATGATCTCTTGCTTGGTAATTTCATTCATTGGTTATTTCTCCCTTGCGCTCCCGGCGTAAATCCCTAACTGCGAAACTAAGTGCAGCTTTCGCATGGTCATAGTTGAATCCAAGATCCTTGCGGATTTCTTTCTTCACTTCATCGGGTAGTTCCGATGCTTTGTTTGCTTTCAGTGCCATCTTGCAATCCTGCCAGTCCTCGGCGCACTGGATCAGGTACTTCTCGGCCTTTGTCAATCGTTTCCTCCTTTGGATCTCATAGGTAAAGATAATCGTCTTGACCCATCCATATTTCGATCACCGACAATGATCTCCTTGGCTATCTTTCGGTAATCCTCCATCCTGGAAAACCAGCAACCTCGACCAGAACCCATTTTTCGGTTGAGAGTGTAGCCTCGACGTATTGAATTACAATAACTGCAATTACAATTGGAACGCGCGGGGTATCTTTCGGAAAACCAATTTTGAGTGAACTGTTCGGGAAGCATTACTCGGTGGGCAATTTGCCATGAAATGAACTTTTGGCTATATGGGTAACTGTAACGGCAATAAGCCTCGAATTCAAGTCGATTCACATATCGCTTTGCCGCTTGAATATAAGCATCAATCTCGTTGTTGTAGCCTCTACCATAGATGTAATACCGCTTTACGGTTTTGACCCTTACGACTGATTTATCAATCCGTTTTCCCATCGTTTCCTCCTTCAATCACTCGGGGAATGGTCTTGCACCGGATAGTGCAGCCATACTCGCCTAAGAACAGGGTAATGAACTTGGTCATGTCCATTGCAATCCCTCTGTCGGTCTTTCTCTCGCTAGGTTTCATAGATCGCCACAAGGCTTTCCGTAAATCCTCTTCTGCGGCTAAGATTCCTGCTCGGCCTTCCACCAATTCCCATTGCCATTTTATGTTGGCAATCACATAACGCTTAACTGCTGGTCGAACTCGTTCAACCTGTTCCAATACTCGTGTTAATCCATCCGCTAGAGGATCAGATGTCACAGTGATGTCCAGCAAATCAATAAGTTCGGTGTAGGTATAACGATTCAAACAAGCCTGAATTTCTCGTTCAATGGCACGTCTCTCTCGATCTGCCTCAAACTTTTCGTCCACGAGGTTGAATTCCGATCTACGCTTGTACCTGGCGTCTCTGAGTGCTGAAATGTCTGCATCAGCAATCAGATTGTTCATCTCGTCCACACTCAGGAATAAATTGCATCGCTTCCGTCGAATCCTTCGGATAAGTTTCACTTTCCGACGCTTCAACCTGTTAAGTAGGGCTCGGTGCGTGATTTCGAGAACTTGAGCCGCAATCGACGTGTGGATCATGGGTTTACCTGAATCATAATCAGTCACCTCGACCACTTTGGTTCCGAACCGAATAAGGTTAGGGTTCGTCATTGGGCATATTCCTTGTCGCTCATGCTGACCTACCCGGTAATTCACACCAGTAACTACCGAAGTGCCAATGGAAAGCCGTATCATCTCGATTGCCTGCGGTTTCTCCTTTCATAACTCTCCATGCAACCACTCCACCAAGGGCATCGTATCCAACTAGAATTTCCCTATCCATCGGGGCGTCCTGCATCCCGTCGTGGATGATGGTCATAAACATTTTGTTCATGATCCCCACTCCTGAGCTTCTCTAGCTTCTGCAATCCTCGTCGCTTCGCCCATTGTCTTGTAGCATCCAAGGCACAAGGCCACACGGGTAATTGGGTTCCACGCATACATATCGTGTCGCATGATCCAGACTCCGCAACGACATTTACCGTCACGGTTAGCATTCGGCACAACACTGTAATCAAAATACGAACCGATGGAAAACCCTCGTCTGAATTTCATCGTGCCTGATGCTCCATCTTGATCTCGGTCTGGATTTCCTTGATAAGCTCAACGGATACGCTGACAAACTTTTGGACGGCAATTCGCTGTGCTAGGATTTCAGGCTTCATATAGGCTAGGTCAATGTCCTGGGCTATCATCTCCCTAATTGCTTGTTCATGTACTGGATCGTGGTTCATGGTTCTCCTTAGTCGATAGGTACGGGAATGCCGATGGTCGGATAAAGGGAGTCGATTCGATACCCTTCTTTGACTTCATCATCAAGATAGAGGTAGATAGGGCATCCTCTTGGATCACCTTGGACGTAGACTGCAAAGCCAATTTCGGCAGCAATCTTTCGACACTCTTCGATCATTCGTTTAGCTCGTTCTTCGTTTCTTTTCTTTCCATCTGGATCGGGGACTTCGATAGTTCGATACAACTTCTTTAAGCTAGGGGGAATGGTATATTCCTGGTCGATCTTCTTTCGGATACCATTGCACTCTCGTTCAAACGCAAAGTGAATAGACTTCGCACGAACAACCAGTTCAATCCCAGCCTCGACCAAAGAGTAGTAACTAGCTTCAACCGTTTGCTTCTGATCCATTCGGTGAACGAACAAAGCGAACTGGCGCATTTGGTCACGATTGAATGTTCGGCTCATTCTTTGTCTCCTTTTTCGGATGCTGCCTGAGTCCCAAAGAGAGTGGCGTCTCTCTTCGCGAACAGTTCAATATAAAGACCATACTCTTCGATTTGTGCCTCCGTATAACCTTCTCTCTGTCCAATATCCTTGTATCGTTTCTGCCATGTGCTAATCCTATGACAGTGACATCCGATTTGGATATAACCATGTTTACAGTGAGTCAATGAATGGCGAGTGCCTAAAATGTGAAGTGGGGGTAATTCCCAAGCATCACCACAGACCCGAGCATTGCCGTAGACCTGAGCAATGCCATAGACCTGAGCATTGCCATAGACCCGAGCATTGCCACAGACCTCAGCATTGCCACAGACCTCAGCATTGCCACAGACCTCAGCATTGCCACAGACCCGAGCACTGTCACAGACCCGAGCATTGCCGTAGACCCGAGCATTGCCATAGACCTGAGCATTGCCATAGACAATTCCTTCTAGGTAAACAGTAGGTTCAACGGATGCCGTCTTATACGTCCATCCTTTTCCTTTTTCGTGCTGCGTCCAATCCTCGGCTATTGTGCCGGGGAACATTTCTAAGATTTGGTTAATAGTTCTCATTCTTTGTCTCCGTCGATTTCCTGCCATCCATCGGGTACTTGGGGGTAAATCCCTAGAACTGCGTCAATCTTTCCTGCGACATTGGTTACAACATCAGCGGATTCCAGTTCTGGATCTAATTCGATTCCATAGACATCGACAACAACGTCAAAAGCAAACTCTTCTAGTTTCTCTCTGGATAACTGCGATATTGCTTGCCGTAGTTCTGATTCGGTCTTGATTACTGGCATTCGATGATTCCTCCCATAAAGATAGTCGTTGCGTAAACGGAGCAGGTTAGTTCTTGCCCAAGGTATGACTTAGAACATAGGTAGCGAACCTCAACGATCTCGCCTTTGAGATTGGTGGTAGTCAGTTCGTCCTTGACTGTCCAGATCGCTTTATCTTTACCGCGCATTTGGAACTGAGTCCCTACTGTGATTCTTGGATCGTGTGGCATTTCTCTCTCCTTACCGGCGTCTCTTCCCGCATGGATGCTTGGGCGTAGCTGTCTTGCAACCGTGGGAGGAAAATCCACGGTAGTCAGATCGTGGCCGCATTGCCCGTCGAATATCGCCATTCTGCATAGGTCCCATTGAAGCAAGTAGGGACATGGCTGCGATTGGGAAAGTTGATAGTTTCACAGTTGTTAGTTCTCCTTCGTGATTGTTGTAGTAGCGATAGCATTTGCGAGAATGGCGTCCATTTCCTTGCGTTCTTTCGCCATTAGTTCTTCGTGTACCTTCTTGTCTTGTTCACGTTGTCCGTCGAAACAGTAGTTGGCTAGGGGGAATGTTCTAATCTCGTATGCCAAGTCTCGAAGATGCTGGGCGTAGTAGGCTTTGTCAAAATGAGGCTCCAGTTCATTCCATATAGCTTGAATTTGATCCTCTGGGAACAATGCGCAGATCTTGTTCATCCTGATAGTCGTGATGTTGGTATCGGTGCTGCCGATCTCGACTCGGAAATCAATGGCATTCCATCGTTTAGCAATAACGACGGATACTCGTTTTAATGTCATGCCTGCAAATTTGTGTTCTCGGTCATATTCGTAAGGCTCAATCTGTCCCGTGATAGCGATAGTTCGAGTTGTATTGTAATAGCCTCCACCACTGACGCAGATTGAGAAGGTGAACGTGCCAAACTCGTTTGTGATTGTCAACCGGGGAATATCCTTGATCGCTTCATCTGCCTGGGCAAGTAACGCAGACTTCTCTGCCTCTAGCTTCGATTCAAGGGCCTTGCGAATAGCGTTAAAACGGTTCTGGTTCTGGATATGTTGTTCAATGGTCATGGTTAGAGTTCTCCTTCGGTTCCTGTCAGTCGTTCAATATGTTGGTAGTAGTCGCGTCTATATTGGTCGCGGATTCGTTGTAGCTCCTTGATCTCTCGCTGGTTCTGGATTTTCAGATCAAGAGTAAAGGCGCTAGACTTAGATGCTTTCCCCGTCTGTTCAATCAGAACGTCCAATCGGGCTATCACATAGCGGACAACCGTAGCTGCTTCGTCTTGTGTCGGTTTACTCATGCTTCGATCTCCTGATCCTCATTGACTACTTCCAATGCTTGAATTGCCAGCGCATCGAATTCGTCCACACCACAGTAGGCAATCAGCCGCAAAGGGGAAAAATCTAGGTGCCAGTCAATATTCCTAGCATCCAAGAATTCAGCCATTGCGCCAGTCCATAACTTTCGGTTTGTTTCGATACTTTTCAGATCGCCTGAACCAAAATAGTTCGCAGTTTCTAGATCATTGAACTGGACAACGTGCTTGCCTGAATCTCCAATCCAATAGGTGCCTCTGGCTGAATCAGAGATAACATCGCTAAGTAATTCCAGTTCTTTAGCGTCTGCACTGGACTCGTCGGCGAACCAATAAGTTTCTCCGTCTGCGTCTGATACTTGGTAGTTGAATCGTCCATCAGTGTTACTCCAAGCCTCCTGCCCGTAAAGTTCTACAAACTCGTCTTGGTCGTAAACATCGCTGACAAGTTCGGCATGGGAACAAACAATGGGGCATTGGGATTCGAATTTGAGCCCATGACCAAAGCTATCAAAGATGTAGGCTCTGATTTCCGCATCAGTGTTAGCTGTAAATTCACGGTGGAGGCTGCCGTTGCTTGAGCGGTAGTAAAGTGTTCGCTTCATGCTGACACCTTCTTAGCTTCAAAGAACTTGATCGCATCATCTTTTGAGGTAAACGACTGCCCGAACATTGCGTTCATAGCATAGTCAAAGAACGTCACACTGTACTTACGGTTCGTCCATCGGGCCATTGATCCAGCAGGTTCGAAACCTGGCTCATGCTGTTTGAACTTCCAAACTCGGTTAGCTTCGTCAATGGTCTGGTCAAGGATCGTAACCTGTGACATTTTGCCTTTAGCGTCGGCATAGTCAGCAATCAAAATCTTCCCTGCTGGGATATTGCGCTCTTGAATCTCAATCATGGTGTCGTATTTCACTCCTTTGTATGCCTTTTGAGTCTGAGCCTGCTTCGACGTGAATTCAGGCTCAAACCCATCAAACTACATATTTATAATACACTAATTCTTTGATTTCGTGCATTATTATTTTCATTTTATCGTGTGTTTTGCCAATTATTCATGCTCGATCTCCTTCTTCTTGATTTGGTACGCCATCGTGCCTTTGTGTTTGAATCTGACCACCCCTAAGTCAGACTTAGCCTGCTCCATTGTCCTCCGAGAGATATTGAGTTCGGCTATTGCGCTAGTAATCTGCCTGCCTGACACCTTATGTGGGTAAGTGCAGTTTTCCTTGAGCCAGTCCTTTGCGTGTTGCCTTGCTTTGAGCCTGTTTACCTTCCTGACACGCTCTAGTCTGGACATTCGAACCTTAGCACCGTAATCTCGAACTGCATCAGAGACCTTAATGTTAAAGTCAAATTGGTTCTCGGTAGCTATGACGTACTTCTTGTTGATCCAAAATAGGACATCACAGACCCTGACTCCTTGGAGCGCGGCAAACTCAGCTATTCCGATTGTCTCTCGGGAGTAATAGATTCGTCCATTAGGTGCCTTGACACCGGGCGGATCTTTGACATAACTCCATCGACCCAATAGTTCGGGTTTGCGATGCTCTGGACCGGGCCAGTCAACATCTGGCGTCATTGTGTCAACGATCGTCATCATCCATCCCCCTTGAAACCCTGGCTGCTTGATAGATTTGACTCCTATTCGGTCCTTGACTGCGATATATGTCGATCGTTTAATTCCGTGTGATTTCATCGCTTTGAGGACATCAACCGACGGCACTAATACTCCCGTTAGCATCAAACGAAGCACTGATTCGCACCTATCGGCAGGGTT
>Ga0214175_1000302_pt1 | contig 14978 bp, 8 predicted proteins | sample TroBogEpilimnion_17_FD_153013 | JGI IMG/M metagenome (GOLD analysis project Ga0214175, IMG submission 153013) | Freshwater microbial communities from Trout Bog Lake, WI - 09AUG2007 epilimnion | ecosystem: Environmental > Aquatic > Freshwater > Lake > Epilimnion/Euphotic zone | place: Trout Bog...
GCTATCTAACCCTGCAATACTCACAAGTAATGCTATCTATAATATCTCAGATTATCTATTAAGAATAGGACCATCTGAAAGACCTGATTTTAATTATCAACCTCTTGCAAACCAAATAGGTACAGAATGGGTAATAGTACAATATCCTGAAGCTTACTATCATCTAGGAGGAAATAATGTCGGCTATCTTGGAGGAGAAACTTATGCTTTTTACATAAGATGGTGTTATACTACAGGAGATAAAAGTGCTTCTTATAATATACCCGCAGGAGTTATACCCCATTCATTTAATATAGCTACAGGTACAACATCTGATGGAGGAGAAATCCTGGCATTTGGTGGTATGAATATATATACCTCTACTCAAACATATCCGGATAACCAACCTGAGATCTGGGGAAGTCTTTGTGGACAACCTATTAAGCACCATCAATTTCCGGATGTAAATGCTTTCGGTACATCAATAACAGCGCACTATACAACTATAGGAGAAAACTCTTACATAAGAGTAAGGGGAGTTCAATTTACAAACATACAACCTCCAAAAGATATTAACGGTAATTTAATACCTGATATACAAGGGTATGAAATACTTAGAGCAGATAGACAAGGCAATGAAAGAGTTATAGCAAAAGGGATGATAAATAATATGATTCCTTATACTGACTCTTCTGGTACAAAAGGGATGTTTTGTAATTTTCCTTATAATGATCTTAGTCCTAATAGGTATATAAGTAACAATGTCTCTACTATAAATGCAGGAACTCCCGGAGAAGGATTAACAGATCCTCTTACAGGGTTCTTAACTAATTATCTTTCATTCCATTCACCAGACACTGTTTTTCAACAACCTTACTTAGGTACAGGAGATTTACAATTTCTTTTAGGAATGTCTGGTACAGTACATGGAATATTTACACAACCTTATAAACACCCATTATTTAAAGTGCTTACAAATTTTGATGGGGTGTTAGGAACTTTTATATCTGCTATTGTACCTTTAATAAATGCAATAAATTTAATATCCGGAGGTTCAGCTAACTTTACTTTTAATGCTACGGAAGATATTCCAATGACATTACCCATACAAGTAGGACCACTACCGGAAGGTTTTGATGGTGTTTTAAGTGGTATTTTATATGGAGTGATAACAGGTTTAGAAATTACTTTATTTGCAACTATGTCTGCAATACAAATAGTTGTGTTACAAGAGCAAATACTAACTATTATAAAAGGCTTAATACCCGGTAGACAATATGCTACTCAGTTTAATAGCTATTGTTTTTATAATCAGAATCTTCCTGTATATGACCTACCCTATCAAGTATCAGACTATCAGTATATTTTAGGACAGATGCAATATTTCCAAGGACAAGTTGTTAATAATTTGTACAGGAATAAGTATGTTATAATGCAAACAACCACAGGAACTGATATAGGGATTCCTGCTACGGATACAAGTCGCTACCTTATAACAGACGTTGGAAACCAACTTAATGTGTGGGATACATCAAGAAACGCTGCTTCTTACTATGCTTCATATTCTGTGAACTTTTTAGATCAATACGGTCAAGTAGACTCTTGTAAGTTACTTCCTATTGGATGTATGCAACAAGTAGTTCCCGGATCTCCAAATACTTATAACTCACCTATATTCTTTGGTGGAGATACTTATGTTGTAAGATATACAGAAAAGAATCCTTTTTTATTCTTTAATGACTGGTTAGTAGATGCTCCAGAAGATTTTATATATGACTATAGGAATTACATCAATGTCCCTTATCCTATGTTTTGGATAAATAACGATGTGATTAATTTTACACTCTTCAACACTCCTTCAAAGAATAGAAGGTTAAATGGTGTATCTAATACATGGGGTGCTGCAACTTTTACAGGACCGGGAAACCTCTTTTATGTTAACACCGGATTCTTTTATCTTTTCTGTAATGGTACAAGAGATTTCTTTGTAGAAACCGCCTTTAACATGGGATATAGAGATTATGGAGAATCTTTACAAGAACAGTTTTACAATCCTTATGGACAATCAGACGTAAACCAACTATACAGGAGTGATATTATTAAATACCCTGAGTATTACAAATACGATTACTCTCTATCTGCCAATAGATTTTTTAATCAATGGGCATCTTGGTCATCATGTCTTAGAAGGGATTATAACGAACAACTTGCATATACTTGTTTCAACTATTACCCAAGACGTTTAAACTATTCTCTTCAACAAACACAAGAAGTAGAAAAAGATAATTGGAGAGTGTTTTTGCCAAATAACTATGTAGACTTTACTTCTAACATCACGAATGTCACTTGTATTAATAATACAGGAGCTATGTTCTTTTTAGATGACGATTCTCCTAAAATGGTTACCGGAGTTCAATTTATGCCATCTAAAGAAGGTACTGAGTATACTGTAGGTACAGGAAAGCTATTTGAACAAGCATTACAAAATGTTGTACATACAGATAGATCTCTTCAACACGGTTCATGTCAAGGAAAATATGCTGTAGCCGATACTCCTTATGGGGTATTTTGGATTTCTCAACGTACAGGTAAAATATGGCAAGACGCTCCCAATAAAACTTATTTTAACCAGGGTGAAAGGATGGTAGATGTTACTACCAAAGGTTTAAAATATTGGATGGCACTTTATCTCCCATGTCAACTAACTTCTTACTTTCCTAACTATACAAACGATGATAATCCTGTTTCTGGAGTGGGTACTCAGGTATTCTACGATAATACAAATGAAGTGGTTTATTTTTCTAAAAAAGATTATGCTCCTATTCCGGGGATGAACATTATAGAACAAGGTGGGCAGTTTTATAACATTCTTGGTAGTACTGAATCAGGACTAAGAACATTAATTCAATTAGGCGATCCTAACTATTTCTTAGATTGTTCATGGACAGTATCCTATGACCCACAAAAAAAGATGTTTATTTCATTCCATTCATGGATACCCGCTTTAACTCTTTCAGGAGAAAAACACATAATTACAGCTCAACAAGGACAAATTTGGAAACATAATATTTTGACAAACTCTTTCTGTAGTTTTTATGGAGTTCAATATCCTTGGGAAATAGAGGCCCCATTAAACACAGGAGATCAAGTAATAACAATTGAGAATATTGAATATATACTAGATAGTTATAACTTTAAAACCAATCAAACTGATAAGTTTAACAACTATTCAGATGCATTTGATTACGCACAAATTTTTAATAAAGAACAAAGTACATTACCTTTGCTTTTAATTGAAAAACCTTGGAATAATCCTTGGGGTTCAAATGGCTATCCTTTATTGTCTTCTACCGGGTTAAGTATCTTATACACCAAAGTAGAAAATAAGTTTAGATTCGCAACTATAAGAGATTATACTAATGACAGAGGACAGTTTGATTTAGATATTGTTCAAATGAAAATAACTAATCCAAATGGTGTAGGATGGACAGTAAATAATTTGTATATGGATTTTTATAAAGATCCAACACAGTTAAAAAAATTAAGACATAGACAAAACAATATCTTACTGAGAATGACAAACCCAGGACCTAACAGTGCAACACTTTTTAACATAAAATGTAACATCATTAAAAGTCCAAGATAATGCAACAAGGAGAAATGGAAATGGAGATATTTATATACTCAGATACTGTTACAATAGAGGAAATCTACTGGATAGTAAAGTTTGCCTTAGAGATTGAACAACCGCTAAATTAGATATAAATGACACACACAATTTTACTAGATAGTACAATAGCAATAAGTATGGGGAGTGTAGTAACTCTTGTAATTGCTTTACTTGGTTTTAATGGAACAGTCTTTGGAGTACTGTTCTCACATATGAACAAAAGATTTGATACTATTGAAATGAAATTAGATCCATTAAATACCAAAGTAGAAAAACTTGAGACAGAAGTCCGTATAGAGATAAAGGCATTAAAAGAGTCTGAAAAAGAACAAAATGATTGGTTAAGTCATTATGATGGAAGACTTCAAAAAGTGGAAAGGGTTGTAGCTGCTGCAAAATTAGTGTAATCAACAAATATTCATATATGAATTTAAGTCCGATTGAAAAAGCAAAAATGCTTTATGAAACTACCACTTTGTCTCCTGCAGAAATAGGAGCACAGGTAGGAGAAGATTCATTAAGGATCAGAAAATGGATTAAGAATAGGCACTGGATTAAGAATAGGTTTGTAGACAATTTACAAAAAGAAATAGATGGGATTATTGAAAGTAAAGTAAATGTTCAAGAAGGTACAGAAGAGTTTAAGTTAGTTACACATGAAGAGCCTAAAACTGCAGAAGAAATCATCGCTCTCTTAAAGTTAGATACTACTAAATGGAAGTTATCTTCTTATTGGAACAAGAAACAATTAAATGGCACATGGTTAATTTCTGCTCTTGTATCTTCTCTTAAAGGACAAAACAGAGTTATACAGGATTTAGGGGAAATCATCAAAAACTATAAAACTCCATATAAACCCATACAGGAGAAAGATGTTTTAAACAATACTCAGTATGCAAGAGAATGTATGGCACTCATCTCTTTACCGGACGCTCATATAGACAAACGAGACATCAAGGGTACTCTTATACAGGAACGTTTAGATAACTATATTAGTGTTTTAGATTCTCTCTTATATCAGACATTCAATAGTAAAAACATTGAAGAGGTTGTTTTTCTTTTAGGAAATGATCTTTTTCAAACTGATACTTTTCATAATACTACTACAAAGGGAACTCCTGTAGCAACTGATACACCATGGGATAAATCCTATGAACATGGTTTTGAACTTATGGTAACTGCTATAAATAGGTGTAGGCAATTCTGTAAAAAGTTGTATATTTACTTAGTTCAAGGAAATCACCCAAGAACAAAAGAATACTATTTAGCTCATGCATTGGAGTTGTACTTTAAGAGTGATCCTAACATAGTGTTTAATAGAACATCAGACAATTTAAAAGTACATCAGTATGGAGATACTCTTTTGTGTTTTAATCATGGAAACAATATAAATGATAAACTTCCTCTTGCTTTTGCTACAACATTTTATAAACAATGGGGTAGTAGTAAGTATAAAGAAATCATCTTAGGAGATAAACATCATAACTCTGAAAAGCTGTATAAGATTCAAGGAGAAGCACAAGGAGTGAGAATGAGAATACTGCCATCTCTTTCAGGAACAGATCAATGGCATGAAGATGAGTTGTTTATAAACTCTATACAATCCGGTGTTGTGTTTGTATATGACAAAGAAAAGGGTAAAGTAGCTGAATATGAAGAGAGAATATAATTCGCCAAAACTGGTACAAAAAACATACTTTTGGCAAGATTGTGTGAAAAACACTTAAAACTTGTGAAAAACATTTACAAGTTTAAAAAAGTAAATAGAATGGTACTAATAGTATTAATGTAACAACAAAAATAAACTGACAATATGCAAGAGAAATTAACGATTAAGACAAAGAAGGAAATGGAAGCTTTATCCTGTACTGAACTTACAGAACATAAACTAAGAATAGAAAAGTATCTTGAAAGAGTCACAATGCTTACAAGAGAGAAAGCATTAGAGCGTTTACCAAAAAAAAATCCCTAATATATGAGTTGGTTAAAGAGGTATGATAATATAAAGATGCAGCAAGGAGGTACACTACCCACACTTTACCTTAAACAACCAAGCAGAGATGATCAATCAGCCAAACAACTTCAGGAGTTAGGTTATAACGATTGGTTACAAAGTTATCATGCTCCTGCACCAACATATATAAAAAAAGCACAAGATACTCCCCAATGGGTAAGAGATCAATATGCCCAACAACATGGTATGCAAGATTGGGATGAGTTGCAGAAACAAGTACAAGTAACTTCTGAAATGCGTGATCCTAAAAATAAGTGGAATACTGCTGCAGATTTTGCTAACAAGGTTGTCAATGCAGGGACTGTAGGAGAAATGTTTAACCCATATAACTATATGAAAGCTGCTGCAAAAGAAGCTCCCATAGTACAAACAGCAGAACACATACCTTATACAGGAGGATTCCCAATGTCTACTATAAAGAAAACAAAGGGTAATACTCCTATGCCTACTCTTACAGAAATACCGGAAGAAACTTGGGATGAAAAGTATTATAAAAGATTGGGTATGAATCTTCCTAAAAAACAAATGGGTGGACCAACAGTGCCATTAACTCATTTTCAAAAATACATAGGCTTAAATGATCCTACTATGGGAAATGAAATGTACTTCCCAGGAAATGGGCAACAAACAACTTTTAGAGGATTAGATAACCCGCAAGTTCCTGTAGCCATTATAGATGCAATAGGTAAACAAAAAGTCCTTAAAGGACCTAAAGATACTGATCAATTTGTTTTGCCTGTATATGAAAAGAAACTACCCACTGAAAGAGGTTGGGCTAAGAAGTATGGTGGAAAAAATAATATATCATGGTTAGAAAAATATTAACTATCTTTACATAATTTTTAGTATATGAAAAAACAAGACTTACACCCATTTGCTGCTAAGGCAGGATATAAAGATAATGAAAGCTTTTTGCGTGATTATCCAACAGAAGATTCATATTTTCAAGCATATCCGGAAATGAAACAAGGGGGCTTTGTACAAAAAAAAGGCTATCATTGGAATGGACAGAAAATGGTAAAATCTACCGGCTCTAATTATAATGCAGGTACAGGAGCTTTCTTTGAATATGGGGGACATGTAGCAAGAGCCTATACTGAAAAACAAATGAAAGAAGTTCCTGATAACTGGAAGATGTATGGAGGAGATATAGATGCTGCAGTTCCTGATGAAATGAAAGCAGGTGGCATACATATAAAAAAATCTCATGAAGGAAGATTCACTGCTTATAAAAAACGTACAGGAAAAACTACAGAAGAAGCTTTACACTCAAAAGATCCCCATGTAAGGCAAATGGCAAATTTTTCAAAACAAGCAGCTAAATGGAAACATGAGTATGGAGGAAAAACTTTTACAGATTGGGATGGTAGAATGTTGGAGTATGGTGGGAATCCTTTCCATCCATTAAAACAACTTGTAATGGCTATGGGAGGATTTGGACCTAAACCAGAAGATCAACAAGATGTATATGCTCCAGAAGGAAACCAATGGTCACAAACGGATAATGAGGATACAGGAGTTATACAACAAGAAGATACATCTCCATATCAAAAAAACCAAAATCCTGCATGGATGAATGGTATGCATAACAGTATTCAAGCTCAACAAAACATCGAATATGGCCCAGGTTCTGCTGATGCTTATAATGCAAATACTGGAAACACTTTAGACATATATAAACCTCAACCCCAGAAACCCAGATATGGAGATTATTTAGGAGCGGGTATGATGGCTACTGCTGCTTTAGAAAATAGAGCTAAAGATAAACAAATGCAAGGTTATAACCGTTCTTTAGGACAAAGTGACTATTCAGTTACAAAAACTGTTAACCAATTTGGTCATGGAGCGTATGATCCTAACTACGGTCAACTTGTACCCGGTAATACATATGCAACAACAAAATATGGTGGTAAGAAAATGCAACAAGGTGGTGAAGTACCACAACTCCAAAAGGGTTCAGTGGTTGATTTAGACGAAACTGAAATAAATAATTTAATAAGAGCCGGTTATAAATTTGCAAAAGCATAAGATATGAAAGTACGTGTGTTACAAACTCCTAAAAGTAAACCTCAGTCTATAAATCCTTTCAGTAACCCGTATGAGGAAAACGAAACTCCTCATATGGCTTATGGGGGAAACTTTGCTCCTGCTAATTGGTCAAATAATGCAGCTTCCAATAGGACTATTGATACAAAATGGGATTGGATGAGAAAAGACGGTAAGGACTTTGCTCCTCAATCGCCTTATGCAAAAATAGGACATCAATTACCAGAAGTGCCAGAGGAAATAGCTAACGTTAATGCTGAAAAGCAGGAACAGGTTATGGGGGATTTTACAGGAGATGGTATGCCTACTCTTATGAATGTAGGAGGTAAACCTCACAGTGAAGGCGGAAAAAATTTACTTTTGCCGGACAACGCTTTTGTTTTTTCAGACACGCCTTCTCTTAAAATCAAAGACCCTGAAATTCTTGCTAAATTTGGTGGAGGAACTAAGCCACAGACTCCTGCACAATTAGCTAAGAAGTATGATCTCAATAAGTATAAAGCTAAGATTGATGATAAGATGGGAGAGGAGATTGATAGAAATACCAATAAACTCAACTATGGTGGAGCGGTAAAAAAACTTAATGAACTCGCTGCTATACAAGAGAGTATGAAAAAAGCTAAAGGCATTCCCTATTCAGATTTACCTGATAATACTCAAGTATCTAAATATGGCGGGTGGACAATTCCCAGAGCTCAATATGGAACAAAAGTTAATATGACCGATCCTTATACAGACAATAACCCTCTTACAGATGAACAGATATATAACTACACCAATGATGCTGTAGAACATCCTATTGACTATGCAAGAGATTATAATGCAGGAAGGTCTGGTGCTTCTTTAAATGGTTCAGGAAGAATGGATTTAATGGGTGCAGGGTATAGAAATATTCAAGATAGAATTGCATCTACTCCTCCGGCAAAAGACCAACCATGGAATGTAGGTACAGGACAAACACCTATAAGTAGGGTGGATCCATATACAGGAGGAGCTTCAGAACAAGGTACAATGTCTCCTCAAACAGATATGCCACAAATGCCTCAGTTTAATAGTAATGAAGAAGATGGTAGTAATGGGGGTGGAAATAAATCCCGGTTTTTTAATAGACTTGCAAGAAGGTTAAATCCTATGCAAGACCCTAACTTTATGGGTAAACTCTCAAATGACTTAAATCAATTATCTTATCCACACACTTTTAATAAAAGAGAAGTAGCAATACCTTTTTATCAACAGTTTGTAGGAGTGGATAACAGAGCAGACCAACAAGGATTACAAGGACTTGCAGCAGCATTGGGGCAAAATCAGGGTAATGGTCCTATAGGAAGAGCAAACCTTTTAGCTACACAAGGAAATATCCTAAATGAGTTCAATAAATCCAACCAAGACACATATAGGACTAATGTAGGAGAAGCTGCAAGAATAGGTGCTGCAAATCAATCAGAGAACGCAAGGGTTCAAAATCTAGGTATACAAGGCATGAAGGACTATATATCTGATGTAAATAATTCTCAAAAAGACTATTGGGCTAAAACTGCAGACTATAATAAAAATGCAACTGCTTTATATAATGCAGATATGATCCGTAAGAGAAACTTCCAATGGATGAATATGAACAATCCTTACTATCATTTAAATGAAAATAATGGTTTTGTAGATCCTCAAACAAAAGCTCAAAAAGCAGCATTAGAAAAAATGTTAAATGGAGAGTCTGGTTATTCTTCTGATGATTTAGGAGGAAAGAACTCTTACATAGAAGGAATGTTAGCTGCAGGATTAATAGATAAAGCAGGGGCAATGGAATTATATAAAGATGAAGCTAAATATCGGTTACATCCTACAAGAGAAAAAATCAGTTATAAAAATGGAATGCCTCAGTATTCTGTAAGTGGAACTGAAGAAGAATTAGGTAACCCCTATCATAGTAAATTTGGTGGAAAAAAATCTCTTAAATCTACTAAGAAAGGTAAAGTAAAAATGAGGGTTATAGGAGTTCCACAATAATTATGTTACATAATTTATATGTAATTACATTTTAAACATTTTTCTTCATACAATTTTAATTATTGTATCTTTGCTGCTTAATTACAATTAAATGGCAGATCGCACACTTTACCCTTTTGCAGATAGAGCCCCTGAAGAATCACAAGTCCAAACCCAAGCAATAGACTACTCAATGCTACAAGGTTTAGCAATGAGGGCAAATTCTGCATTTGAAAACAATGTAGCTCAGGTAAAAAAAGGCTACGATAATATTCTTAATGCTCCTGTAACCGGAGAAGAGGCACAACAAAGAAAACAAGGGTATATAAAAACTGCTCAATCTACTATAAAGCAAGTTGCATCTTCCGACCTTTCCAACCCTCAAAATGTTTTACAAGCTGAAAGTGCCTATAAACCTTTTTGGGAGGATCAGGATTTACTTACCAATATATCTTTAACAAAGTACTATCAAGGGGAATCCTCTAAATTAGATTCATGGAAAGATAGCACTGATGCAACTGTTAGAAATCAATATAGCGACTATTCTAAAGAGGATATCCAAAATCAATTAGAGGATTTAGGAAATGCTCCTTTAGATAGAAATGCTTACAGTAAACTCTCTAAAAGAGGTGCAGTACCATTTGCAGATATTCCTACAGAGGTCAAACAACAATATGAAAAAGAGAAAAATGAGGGAGTAGAAACTATTGATATTATAGGTGACGGAGTTATGACCCACCATAATGGAATTAAGTCCCTTCCATCTTTTAGAACTTATGTAGCATCAAGATTTGGTGATAAATACGATCAACAATTAAAAGTAGTCGCAGATGTTTTAGAAAGAAGACAAAGAAATGAAATTAAAAAATATCACCCGGAAATGAGTGATATTCAAATTAGTCAGCAATCAGCTAAAGAGAACATCGACCATATTACAAAAGGTTACTCCACAATGAGAGATAATTATCAATCAGTAGCAGATGACTGGAATAACAAAATCAAAATATTAGAAAATCAAAAAAAGTTAAATAGGGGTGTATTGAATGAAGTTCAACAACAAGAGTTGGATTTAGCTAAATCTCAGAAAAAGGCATATGAAGATGAGGCTCTAAATTACCAACAGCAATTAGATAAGAGTGGTTTGAATGATGTTAATTCAAATAGTTATAAAAATATGTTTAATGAATTAGCAGAACACCCATCAGATTATATTTGGCAGATAAGAAAAAATCAACAAATAGATGAAATTGCTACAGGCATGTCAAATATTAACGTTAAAGAATCTTATACTTTAAATCCTGTAGCAGATGCTTATCATAAAAATCTCTTAGAACAAAATAGAATTAATGTTGAAGCAAGTAGGGTCAATGCTGAAAATTACAAAACTAATTCAGAGTATAGACAAAAAACAGGTGTATATGAACCTGGACATCCAAAAGAAGGTCAACACGTTCCTGGATGGTCTCCAGATTGGGGAGGTACAGGAGGGAATAGCGGTACTGGTAAAGCAGCAGATGGTAGTGCTGTAAAAGCAGGATCAAAAGATGATATAACTTTATATCCAGATTCAGCTACTCCTGAAGGTGTGGCAACTGTTGATGAAGCTAAAGTTCCTTTAGATAATATACAAAAAATTCAAAATGATTTAAACCAAGATATTCACGATAAAATCTACAGGTCTGATGGAACGGGTTTACTGTCTATTTTAAAAGACGAGTCTTTTGTACAAGATGGCAAAACAGTAACAATAGATAAACAAGATCTGAATAATATTGAAAGTCTTGCGTTAAAAATGTCTAAAGGCATAGTACCAGATAATAATGATGATGAAAAATTAAAATCATGGAGTAAATTAAAACAAGTTCTTTTAAAGAACGGTATTATAAATAATGGAAGTGAAATTACAGGTCCTGGTACAATGCAAGGAGCTTTACAAAGATTTACACAACAAAGAGGCAATGAATTAATCCATGCAACTCCAGAATCGGTACAAGGTACTGTAAATCAGATGTTAACTCAACAGTATGGAGATTTAAGTAAATTGTCGGTTAAAAAGCTAAAAGAATTAAAGGAATCCACTACATCCCTCATTTTGGATAATGAACATAAAAAAGGAAGTCAATATGTTGTTACAGCAGAAGAACTCCAACAAAAAATGCAAATAGCTAATAAAAATCAAGAAACCTTAAAAAATATTACTGCAAAAGTACTTTCAAGTAGTCCCGAATATAGCAAGGTAAATGTTAATGGAAATATAATCGGCATTAAAGATATTGCTACTGCTTTTGAAGATATTACAGCAATAAATGATGATGGAAAAGCAATCCGTTTAAGTAAAGAAGATTTAGCACAAGCTTTTAATGATAATACATTAGAAATAAACCCTATTCATAAACAGATAAAAATAAATAATAAAGTATATCAATTACCCGGTCATCAGATGCATGATCAAGCTAATTGGCTTTTAGATTTTCTCCAATACTCTGCGGATTATCCTGAAGATGAAATAAATGAAAGATTTTTAGCTAATTTAAAAAATAAAGTAGAAAAACTTTTCGGAACTTCAAAAGAATTTAATAACCTCAAAACCGAAGTTCAACAAAAAGTAATGTCAAGTCTTAAAGGAGATAATAGTACAGGATTTATTTATAATAAAAGTTCTTATAGTCCATCTGACCCTATGCAAAGAACAATGGCAGAAGGCATAGGAAAAGAAATAGGAAATACGGGGATATCTCCTGAAATTCTAACAGAGGACGGACAAATAGTTGATTCAAAACTTGCAGGATATATAAGGCAATACTTAAAAGATCCTGCAGATATTAATAGTAATGTAGCTACTTTTGAACCGATACATACCCCAGATAATAGGGAAGCTATAAGAGTGACTTTTAAACCGGCAGCAATAACATCATTACAAGATGCTACTGCAGGTGTAATTACTACAAAAATACCTGATGCTTCTTATGTTTTTCCCATAGCATCAAAAGAAAATGCGCCTACACTTAAATTACTTAAAAATAAACAAAATTTTGTTTATGATGACTTGTATGATTGTACGGGTAAAAAAGCTATTAAATCTACCCCACAAGCAGATGCATATGGACAATCTTTTAAAGCATATGGTATAAGACCCGATAATAATGGGAAAGCTACCTATGTTCAAGTCACTTATCATGTCACACTTCCTGACGATCAAAATCCTGGAAAAATGTTACCTCCCAGAGATATTGACTATGAAATTCCTTTACAAGGAGACATGGCAAAAAATCCCGACGAGATCATGAAACAAGTTTATAATATACAGAAACAGTTTATAGATTTAGCTAATTCTACTATAGCTAAACATAGTTTAAATATTTCTAACAGTGTACCAGAACCAGAACTATTAAAAAAATAATATGTCAGCAATAAATGAACGTGAGTTTTTTCCATCATCCACAGTTAATGTAGATACCAAAGCTCCCACACAACAGATTCAACAAACTCCTGTTATTAATCCTGATAAGAGTACTGTAACTACTGTAGATAACAGACCTTCCGTAGATTCTATAGAAAATAATATGGATAGTTTTATATCCCAACCAACTTCTTTAGAAACTAAAAGTAGTCCAAATACTTTTGATTGGGATAAAGGAGAAAGATATAGAAACAGTAAAAACTTTAAAGAGTTTGGTTATGATCCTAATGCAGCTCCAATAACAGATGAAAATGGAAAAACAATAGATCCTAATGAAGCAAGGTATGCTGCTGTACAAACAGGTGCAGAAAAAGCATATAACGCTGTTGTAGGGGGTGGAAAGCTCTTTATGGATACTTTTACAAGACAGGCAGAATCTTGGGGAGATTTAGTTAAAGGTATTTCTACTCTTGCATCTACAGGAAGTTGGGCAAAAGCACAAGAAGCTTATATAGGAACTCCTGCAGAGTTAGAACAAATGAATAAGGAGCAACAAGACATCATGAATAAGTATGCTATCTTTAATGGACCTAAAGATGACACTATCTTTTCAAGTTCTTTTATAGCAAACTCTATTCAACAATTTGGTTTAGGAGCAGGACAAACTGTAGAGATGTTAGCAGAAGTAGGTTTAACATGGGGAGCAGGTATTGCAATAGATGCTATAAGAGCGGGGTCTATAGCTGCAAAAATGACAGAAGCTGGTAGAGTTGCAGAACAAGCTTTAAATGCTGCAAAAGCTACAGGAGATGCAGGAGATGTTTTAAAGGCACAAGAAGCGGCTAAAGGATTACAAGGATCACTAACTGAAGCTAATGGAAACAAAGCTTTTGCATCTTTACCACAACAAGAGAAAGTTAAACAACTTCAAAATGTATTTGATGAAATACAAAAACTTTCTGATATATCTACTAACAAAGAATTAGTTACCGATATGTGGAAAGAACTATCAGGTGTGGGTAGAGGATTAAAGAACATAACTCCCGGCGGTGGTTTATTGGATTTAGGTTCTGATTTATATAAAGCAGGTAAAGGAGTTACAGGTTCAGATAATGTATTTAAAAATATCTTTACAGGAGCTCAAAATTGGGGTGCATGGAAAGGTGGAGTAGGATCTTTAGCTAAAGACTTATCCCTCTTTAATATGGCATCAACACATGGTAAACTTCTTGCATTTACCACATACGGTGCTCAATATGGAGATCTTGTTACTCAGTATGAAAGAGACCATGACGGTCAACTACCTACAGGAGATGCCTTAGAGATTATAAAAAATAATGCAATGATGGCAGCTAAAGATGTCTTCACTCTAAATGTTCCATTAATAATGTTAATGGGTAAAATAGAGTGGGGCGGTCTTTTTTCTAAATTCTCTACAGCAGCAAGAACTATGAAAGGTTTAGAACCGGAACTTGCCGAGGGAGGTGAGAGTACTTTATATTCAGTTAGAGGCAAATTAGCAGAAGGTGCTGCATTAGGAGAAGAAGAAAAAGTAGGAGATGTTGCTTATAGAGCGTATGAAAAAGAAACTAAAATGTTTCCGGCTATTAGAACATTTAATACTGTTAGAAAAGACTTTGGTCTAGGTACAGCATTATGGCAAGGAGCTAAAGTTTGGGGACCTTCTCAATTACACAAATTTGAAATAGCTGAAGGTTTGCATCTATTACTGCAAACAGTTTCTGATACCCATTTTAGAGATTACTATAAAAAGGTGTATGACGGCTCAGTAGATATACACGGACATTCTTTTTGGGATGCTACTAATACAGGAACATGGACAAAGGAAATGTTAGAAGGTTTTAATAACCATCAAGCAGGACAGG
>Ga0214175_1000305_pt1 | contig 14940 bp, 8 predicted proteins | sample TroBogEpilimnion_17_FD_153013 | JGI IMG/M metagenome (GOLD analysis project Ga0214175, IMG submission 153013) | Freshwater microbial communities from Trout Bog Lake, WI - 09AUG2007 epilimnion | ecosystem: Environmental > Aquatic > Freshwater > Lake > Epilimnion/Euphotic zone | place: Trout Bog...
GATGCGACCGCCTAGGGATTTCTCCTGAGGAGAGACAGGCCGCACAGGTGAAGGCGGAAATGGTAAGATGGAGACTGAGTTATCGTTTAGCCTCACACTTCCGTGAACTTTTGCGCAATGACCCCGAATGGATTAGGCGAGCTGAATCTGGTTCGTTCGGGGGTCAGGATACTCGATGGTCACGGCTCTGGCGTCGTTTGTCAGCACAGGTGCGAGCTGACGTCGGTTCAGGCTGCGTTCATGAGGTCGACGTGCTCTCTGATCTCCAGCAAGACGGTGGCAGTGGTGAATTGCGGCGTCTTCTCGCCGCACGTTTACCTGGACGTATCACCCTTGTCACCTTTGGTGACATTCCACTGACTGTCTTGCACATACTGGCTGCACTGGCCCGCTCTGACAGTGCTTTCCCGGTTGAGGTCGTTATTTTTCATTTCCAGCCTACGCCAGGGTTCCATCTTGATCTCGGCCAACCTCATAGTAATCGCAAGTTTGGCGCTAACGCTAAATTGTTCTGGCTCGGAGAGAATGATTGTTCGCGACCAACTACCCTTAATTCTCCTGGAGTTCCATTGTTGGCCTATGCTGGTCGCTTCTTCCGCCAGCAACAGCAGAAACTTTGTGATGTCTTCGATAGTTTTGGACCTGATACACCCAGTGTCATTTCGCGTGATACCTCGACTACGCTTCTAGGTTATGTTCAGCAAAGCATTCAAGATTTCGAAACTGCACCCCAATCAAACTGTTCAGCCGACGGTAGCGTTACTATTCATCGATGCCATGGACCTCGCCGAGAGGTCGAGGTGTTACGCGAAGAACTTCTGCGTGCTTTCACTGGCGATTCTTCACTCCGTCAGGGGGATGTGCTCATTCTCTCACCCAACCCAGAACTTTACGCGCCGTTGTTGGAGAGTGTCTTAAATGGTCGAGAGCCTCGTATTAACGTAAAGACTGCCGCCATGTACGGTACGCGCAATTCGGCTTTCGGGGCGGCGACTAAAGCTCTACTCGATTTACCAGAGGGTCGTGTTACAGCTAATGAGGTTCTTAATTTGCTTTCGATGAGAGCCATTCAGGCTAAGCACGGCTGGTCTGTCGAGCAGCTCGAAGCCCTCCGGAAATGGTTTGAACTAGCTCCGATGTTCTGGGGCGTAGATTTCGAGCATCGAAAAGAACGGGCAGGACAAGATGCTGAGGATGCGGATATTAGCCGTATTGGTACGTTGGATGACTTTATTAAACGCATTGCCGTGGGTACAGCGACAGGAAGTCGAGAATTTATTTATGACAAGGGGTTAGCTAGTGCATTGATACCTCTTACGGCCATTGAGGGCCGTGAACACCTCCGCTTGGCCTCACAGGTGCTTGAGACCCTGACAGTTATCAGAGAGTGGACACGCCAGGCGCGTACCCCAGCTACTCTTTCGGAATGGCTGGATAGGTTTCAGGCCGCAATCCGCATCCTTCCTCAGGACAACGATTATCTCGTTGAATATCGTGAATTATGTCAGTCCCTAGAGCAGGCTCGCCGTGATGCAGATCGCTTCAGTGAGCCCATCTTGCATGGACTTTTCAGGGAGATTATTATCAGCCGATGCGAGTTTTCTGCTGGGGCCGGGCAGTTTATGCTTGGTGCTACCACACTTGCACCTCTGCGTGCCGCTAGCGTGCATCCTGCTAAGGTTATTGTGCTGTTGGGTATGAACGATGGTGCCTTCCCGTCTCAGTCGAAGAACATAGGCCCAGAGGTTGCTCGGCCTTCTGACGGCGAGGTTGCGGTCGGGGCTTCCGAAACTTTCTCGCTACAAGCGCTGCGTGCCTCGGAAGATAGCTCGGCTCACGCATTTTTACTGCTTCTTGCAGCCGTTCGCGATCGACTAATCATCACTTTTGATGGCTATATCGGCGACAGCGGTAAGTCCGCTGCCCCTGCTACGCCGGTCGAAATGCTCGAACGACTTTGTTCTAGCCTCGTTGGTAAGCGACCGAAAGGCGAATTCCTAATTCATAGCCATGGTTTGATGGAATTTCAGTGTCCTCTTGGTGCTACTAATGAGCGGCCAAAGACCTTCGACAAGGTTGTGGCAGATGTCGCCGATGCCCTCGCCGCAAAGCAAAATCACCCTATTCTTGAGCCAAAGACAGAGGCTGACTTGGAGTCCATGGACGATGAGCAGTGGCTTGCACTTTGGTCTAGGCCGGCCGACTACGCTCTATCTGAACTTAACGTAGCGGCACCTCAGCCCTATTATTCGTTGTCTGATGCGGAACCTCTTGAATATTCCCCCCGTCTGGTTGATAGAGTTTTCAAGTATGCCCGTGATAGATCCCTTAAAGCGGATAATTTAGAAGAATACCAAAACGAGCTCAGCCTCCGCGGTCTTCTCCCGGTTGCCGAGGCAGAGAAGGAAGAAGTTTTATCACAAGCCGTTGCCAGTTTAAAAGTCTATGAACAGGTTACTAAGGGCATGCCCACTCAGCCGGTCCTTAGGAAATTCCGGTCAAAGTTTTGGGTCAATCCTGGTCTCTGGGTTCGTAAGGCCGTACCTCTGCTTACTGTAAAAAATGTGGAAGAACCTGAAGATGGTCGACCTGGCAAGATTCATTTTATCACGGATGAACCAGTAACTTCTGAAAAATCACCTGCACTTGAACTTAGCGCAATGGCATATCTTCTTCGTCGTAATTTGTTTGGTGTAGGACAATCAAGGCGCTACAACCGTGTTGTCATCACTGGAATGCCTCCTCTGGTGCGAGGTGCTGATACGAATTCCATGAAGCCTATTTCTATCTCTTTAGAGTTTACGGACAAGGCTCTTGGGGATGACGCCAAAGCGGTGCAAGTCATGCGCAGTCACATCATGAGTATCGCTTCGCATATTTTAAGTAAAAGTCAGCCGCTATACATTGATTTACTGGCTAAAGTTTTGAAGGACTCTTATGTGAAGGCCCCAAGAGGTTCTAGGTTACCCAAGACGTCGGATAGAGTAGGATCTAGTGCTCAGGAGAATGCAATAGATGGTTCGTTGAATCTCCCTCCACCTCCGCGGTTTGAGCAGAAAGACGTTACTGGTGATCATGGAGCGGCTTGCAGGGGTGCTAATCGTTATATTCTTCCCGAAAATATTGACCTTACCGAATATGCTAAAAATTTCGAAGAGGCGTTTGAATCGGGTCTAATCAATCGCAGTAAAATCAACCTTAGTGATGAGTAATAATATGCGTTTTAAACCCGAACTAGATAGTTTTCTTGAACCTGGCTTCCGTTTGATTGAAGCAGGTGCTGGCTCCGGCAAGACTTTCAACCTCGAGTTACTTGTTCTTCGTCTTGTTGCTGAGCGGGCTAAGCGCGTAGGTGAAATCGTGCTGGTTACCTATACGGAAGCGGCGGCCATGGAGATGCGACAACGCGTCCGTGCGCGTCTGAAATCGATTGCCGACGGCTCCGTTTTGGAAGGCCTTCTTGCAGCCGAGAAAAGCGGAAAAATTACGGATACGGGACGTGATGAATTAGCGTCGCTACAATCTATTATGGCGATAGGTAAGGCAGAGGCTGAAAAACAGAGGATGGAGCGAGTCAAGATAGCCGTTGAAGAACTTTATCGTCTGCGTATCACAACTATCCACGGTTTTTGTCAGTATGTGCTTTCTGAGCATGGACCTAACCATGGGTTTCCGCCCTTGGCATCGGCTCCTGTGGCACCCGACGAACTTATCCAAGAAATCGCCGAAGACTGGTATCGCTCGCAGTCAGCAGCTTGGCCTTTGAATGAGTGTGTCCAGGCCGTCAAGGCATTGATGGCTGATCCTCAGTGTGACGTAAGTCTGCTCTTCCGTAACGTGGGCATGCCAAGTGAAATGCCAGTCGGTAGGACTAAGGAAGGCAAACTGCAGCGAGCTGGACTTATCAAAAAAGTGCGCGAGGAGTTCGAAAAGCAGTCTCCCGGTTTAAATAAGAAATTGCATGATTTCGTATCCGCCCGTCGTGCTTTGAGTAACGTTGTCACATTTGATGATCTAATTCTGAAGCTTAAGGAAGCACTGTCTGAGAAATCTGAGCGCTCGATTGCGCTTACCAAATCAATCAGGAAGTTATTTACCTGCTGTCTTATTGATGAATTTCAGGATACTGACGATGCCCAGTGGTCAATCTTTAGTCATTTATTCCTTCCGCGTGAAGATGATTCAGGTTCGCACCAGATGTTGCTTGTCGCCGTAGGCGATCCGAAGCAGGCCATCTATGGTTTTCGTGGCGCCGATATCCGTACCTATATTAAAGCACGGAAAGCTGTCTCCGGGAATGTCGTGTACACCCTAGATAATAATTATCGAACGGATCCAGTGCTTATCCGCACCTTCAATCAAATATTTTCACGTCCAAGTTATTTTGCAGAAGTGGATCTTGGTTATAATCAAGCTCTTCCTGCGCCTGGCAAAAGGGATGTACTACCGATGCCTCCGATGTACATCGTACCAAGTACTGATGCAGACCAAGTACCAAAAGAGGTAGCCCGTCTGCTTAACGATCTTGACAAAGCAAAGGTTGTCGAAGGCACCGTCGGCGTCCTCGTACGAGGTAATCAGGAGGCAGATGAACTGCATCGTCAGTTGGTTAAGTCAGGTCTCCCTGCGGCACTTGAGTCGACCCAGTCCGTCTTCTCAACACATGCTGCCTACTTTGCACTTCTGTTGTTGCGCTCCTTTTTGCATCATGAGGATGTTAGGGCCCGCCGGGCTTTGATTTATGCCCGCCCATCCCTTTTTGGCGATCTTACTAGATTTGCTGGTGATAATGGTGACATCAAGGATGCTGATCTGCAGTCTATTGATAGCTCGCTTGCGGCTTGGGTTGCTAAGGGGCATCTAATCTGGACTAAGTACGGTTTTGCCTCCTGTTGGAGTTATTTGACTCGCGTCGCGCCTGTCGGTCTTGAAACTATCCAGCAATCGCTAGCTCAGGCTCTTTTCCGCTCACGTCTCCTCGTTGATCTTGCACATGTAGGAGAACTTCTTGCAGCTCGCCAACGTGAGTGTCTATGGGATCCTCATCAGGTAGTTGCTTATCTCGAAGCGAAGGTTTCAGGTGCGATGGCTGACGAGGATGCAGATGCGCAGCTTGATGAATCGCTTAGACCTGAATCCGCCCGCCCTCGGGTTGTTGTACAGACAATTCATAAATCTAAGGGGCTAGAATACAGTGCTGTCCTTATTTATCTGAGGCAAACTCGTATAAGCAAAGGTATTGCTGGGACCGTACTCAAGACGGGTATCGGCGAAAGCCGTCGATTGTTGCTGGGTAAGAAAAAGGAGCTCGAGGAACTTTATTCTGATGATGAAGATTTAAAAGCGATTGATAGGCAGGTGCTTCAAGAGAACGCCCGTTTGCTTTACGTCGCTATCACCCGAGCCAAACACCGACTCGTGGTGATGACGCGCAAGGATGTTGAGAAAGACGCTAGTTTAGGGCTGCACCAAGTGCTTGAAAATGCTGGTCTCGATCCTTTCAAGTGGACTTTGATTTCGGGAGAAAAGTCAGATCAGGACTTAAAGAATGGTAGTTGGGATGAGTCCTTAATTAGTTTAGGGAAGCTTTCTGATGATAAATATGTAGATGTACCTCGGACTGGACCAGTATATGATGACCAGGCTAAAGCTTTGAATGAAATCCATTCAGCCCTTGGTGGCACTAATTTTACTGCGATAACCAAGCATCAGGAGTTTCCAAGGGAGTATCTTCCTGGTCAGGAAGATGCTCAAGAGGCCCGTCCTCGCTCGGTAGTGCAGGAAGATTTGAATGAGGATATTCTTCTTAGCTCAGGAGCTAAGGGTGCCCTGTTTGGTATCTTCATACACGAGTTGTTAGATGGCTTAGATTTCAAGGCTGCTGCTAAAGGTCAGATGCACGATGGTCGCCCGCTCGAGCAATATGTTCTTGAGCGTCTAGCCACCTCTGGGATTCCTGCTGAAGAAGAGGCTCAAGGTTACTCGAAAATGGCTGCTCAGATTGCACATGCCTGCCAACTTTGGGTTTCTGCCAAGTTGCCTCCATTAGACGATGCTAACGCTGACGGCTTTTGTCTAAAGGACATCGAACAAACTAAAGTGCTCTCGGAGATTCGTTTTGCACTTCGTTCAAATTTTGACTCCGAATCAGTCGAGGGAATTAAGGCTTTGTTTCGTAAAGAGTTTACCTCTCATTATTTGGGTATAGGCACAAAGCCCAGCCCGCTTGCAGGTGTCTCGATGTCCAAGAAGAGTGTTGAGGGTGTCTTAACGGGCGTAGCCGACCTAATCTTCATGCATGAAGGTCGATTCTACATTGTTGACTGGAAGACGAACTTTCTAGGCAACAAAGTAGCCGATTACGACCGTGCCACGGTCGATTTGGAGATGGCAGAGAGTTTTTACCATTTGCAGTATTCACTCTACACTGCGGCTCTAGACGCCTATCTAGGGCAGTCGATGGGTTCAGCGTGGTCCTATGACCCGCCTGGAGTTACCGACTCCGCGCATCATGCTTCCTTCGGTGGTGTCTATTATCTTTTCCTGCGTGCTTTCGGTCACGGCGGCAGGGGAGATATCGGTTGTCATTATTATCGTCCCACGAAGGAATTTATCGAGAAGTTGCGCCGTCAGCTTGCAAACCCAATTAACCTTTCATCTCAGTCATGAGCCAACCACAATATAAGTCACGGCGAGCCGAAGAATCGGTCATGGCTAAAAACCTTGCCGATTTCATGATCAAGGAGACGGGCATAGAAGTCACCCCTAATCTCCAAGCCGTCATCGCCTCGGCTTACGAGGCTGTGTTGCGCGGTAAGACTTGTCATCGTCATGTTGGGACGCCACCCGAAGGTAAACTTTTCGGTCCGGCAGCCACTGCGGGCGATACCGGCGACGAGGGTTATCTGAATACCCCCTTTTCCGTTCTCAAACTAACGAAAGCTGAGGATGATGGGACCACTTCGCTTGTTTATCTCCGTTCTATGGACGATGCTGAGCATCTTTTTGTCCAGTCGCTTACGGCTATCAATCAACCTCGTGCAGAGCCTTGGAAGGTAGATCTGAATGCCAGCTTTCTTAAACCTGAAAATCTTTCAGAAGATAAGCACGCCGCCTTGTTGGCCCTTGGACATCGCCGTTTCTTGATTATCACTGGTGGCCCTGGTACGGGTAAAACTCGTACCATTCAAGCAATGTTGAAAGTCGCACAGATAGCGGGCAGTGTACCCAAGAGTCAAATCGCCGTGCTTGCACCCACCCACCGAGCGCGCATTCGCATTCAGGAAGGTCTTGATGGATCGAAGCAAGATTTATTAGCAGATATCAAAGCTCAGACAGTACATGCCTTCATCCGGGATTCACGGAAGGGCGTACAGGCTGAATTTGTTGTGGTCGATGAGGCGTCAATGGTTGACCTAGTTACTTTCCGTCAGTTGTTAGAGTCGTTAAGACCATCGGCTAGCCTAATCGTAGTCGGTGACCCCGACCAACTCCCGTCGGTCGATGTTGGTTCGGTTCTCGCCGATCTTTGCAATGCCGAGGTTCTGCGAAATCCTAATCTAGGCATCCTCCATCGGTTCCAATACCAGCATCGTTTCGCCTCGGATAGTTCTATCGCACGGCTCGCCGCCTCAATACTCTCCGTCGATGTCACCGCTGTCGAAGAGGTTGCGCGTGATAATCGTAATAAAAATGGGTTACAAGAGCTCACCCCCGAGGCCATCGTCAAGTATGTGCTCGCTGGTGAACGTAACCCTTATACAGAGGTTGTTCGATTGGCGCGAGCTGCGGCTCTTTCTAAAGTTGTTAATCCGCGTGATCTTATCCGTCAGGCGATGGATAATTTCAACCAGCTCAGGTTGCTTTGCTCTCACCGGGTAGGGCCGTTGGGCTCGCTCGCACTTTCACGCCTGATTATGGAGCAGCTTAAGGTCGAAAGCCCCCAAGATGATGGTGCCATTATTATGGTTACACGCAATGACCTCGACCTTGGTATTACCAATGGCGAGATAGGGATTGTCTCTGGTGACCATGCCTATTTCCAGTCGGGAGAAGATTTAAAGGCTTTTGGTTTGGCTCAGCTACCTGAGTATCTTCCAGCATTCGCCACAACTATCCACGCTTCACAGGGATCTCAGTTCGGTAAAGTAATTGTCGTCCTCGGTAAGACGAATAAGGACGATTTCATTTCTCGTCAGATGGTCTATACAGCAGTTACGCGTGCCGAGAGAGAGGTGGTACTTCTTGCCGAAGATGGTGCTGTGTCCACGGCGTTAAAAACTCCCATTGGTCGAGCTTCTGGTTTACAATACCGCTTAGTTTAGAGCCTAATTAGTATTAGTTTATAGGTAATGTACACAGACGGCATTGCCATCGTCTTTTGGCAAAAGTCCACGTGAGATTACGTATTATCCTAAGGTTACGCATCCGATTTGTGGTGCGAACGGACGTCCTGGTAATGTCGTCCCTACCATCGAACCAAGGACGGTGACGCAGCACCGTCCCTACCTCGTTCGATTGACTTGGGTCGTCTAAGAGTCAGTTTAGCTAGGCCTTTGTATGGGGATCCTTAAATCCATGGCCGACTTAGGCTGGAATCAGCGCGTGCTCTTTGCGGTCGCCCTTTTGCTGGCGAGTATGCTGACGGGTTGTTTTGTGCCTACAGGGGTGTCCTCGGTAAATCCTGATTTTGCCGGATCAATGAAGATTCCCCAGTCTATTCCCGGTCGTTCAGATGAGATTCGTGGGTCGCATGTGATTGAGCCTGATCAGTAGGAGTCGATAGCCGGGTAGGGAGGCTACTGCGTTAGCCTCCTTGTTCGTTTTTTAAATCGTCGATTGGACGTTTCGAATCGTTGGTGCGTATGGAATGGATTCGCAGACGCGCGTTGGTGGGTGAGAGCGGACGACATGGTAATGTCGTCCCTACCTAGCCCCAAGGACGACGACGCAGCGTCGTCCCTACCCGATGCAGTGGGTAGGGAGGGGATTACTATCCCCTCCGTTGGCAAAGTTCGACGTTGAGGGACGTGAGATGTAGAAAGGGATTATTAACGTGGAATAGAGGACGACGACGCAGCACCGTCCCTACCTGAGCATGTTGTGTCCCCCGTCCCTACCTGATGGGTAATGTTTGGGCGGTGGTGAGTGCAATGAGTGCCGAGATGGTCGATTCGGCGCCGCAATTGGCATTCATCGCATGGTGCCCAATGGCATCATGGCAGGCCCCCGTAGCGGTCTCATAAACGGCTTTCTCGCTATCATTACGACCTAAGAACCAAGCGGTGGCGACTTCGGCCCGGCGAAGCCAGTGGGTGTCCTGTGTGGCCCGCCAGGCGGCGGCATAGGCTTCAACGAGGCCTGATGCATCGATGGGTTGTTGGTCGTTGACCGCTGGGGTTTGGTCTCTTTGCCACCAGCCTGCATTGCCGATGACGTGTAAGGGGCCATTTGAATCTGGGAAATTGGCAGATTCGAGAAAACGTAAGACGCGTAATCCTGTAGCCCGAAGCGAAGGGTCGTCCAGTGATTCAGCGGCGAGCAGTAAGGCGAGGGGGAGTCGGCCACTGTCGTAAGTGACTCGGTTATTGGGCCAAACCCATGCACCCTCGCTAGGTAAGAGGTGAGCAAGGCGATCCGCCGATGTGCGTAGGATTCCGAGTGCCTGTTTCGTTGGGCGAGCTTGGACGTAGGCATGCAGGCCTTGGAGGGTGTAACTGAGCTCCAGCGGGCTCGCTGACGCCGGGTTGAAGTTTGCAAGGGCTTCGCGTAGCAGGTTCTCGGCCTGAGCTTTCATCGGCTCATCTACTCCCTGGGCCACGGCTTCTCCGAGTCCCCAGATTAATCGACCTAACTGATCCCCAGTAGCTTGTTTGGCAATGGGCCCATCTTGGCTTTGATAACCGAAGTAGAAGCCGCCCTTGGGGTTGCGAAGACCGGTGATGGCTTGCAGGTAGGTCCGCGCTAAATCTGCCGTTCGTGGATCAGGATTTGTGTGGTGAATTCTTAGGACGGCCACGAGTGCGCGGGCGGTGTCCTCAATACAGAAACGTGCTTGGAGCGGCGTGTAGCCGCGGGCGAACTCACTGATGCCGCGGTTATCCGATAAGTGAGCTAGGTGCTCTAGGTTGGGTTTAGGTAAAGGCTCTGCTTGTAAGGTCCAAGCGACAGCTAAGCAGGCAACCAAAGACCATCGGTGGAGTTGGGCGGTAATCACGTTTTCATTTCAGAGCGTATCATTTAGTGTCATTTTACAACCTCACAGTAAGGTCTGACCAGTTGGCTCATCGGGTGGGTGTGTCATAAGTCCACTTGTCCATTTACCTGTTAGCGACTTTGGGTAAAACCGGGTTATGTCTGATAACTTTGATATTAATCGTGAAGATTATACGCAGGCGGATTTTATCATCGAGGGTCCATGGACTTTAAACCCGTCGGCGGATTTTGCGGTGATTACCGCGTACAACCCGGTGGGAGAAAAAGGAACAAGCCTGGAAGCAAATCAGCAGGCAGATGCGCAGTTAAAAAAGGATTTAGAAATAATCGGCCCCGTATGTCGGGTGATTGGCTGTTCGCGGGATCAAAAGCATCGTGAGCCAGGTTGGGCGGCGGTGATGACTTTGGAGCAGGCGGTGGAATGGGGCCGGCGTTATCGCCAAGATGCCATCTTCTTTATTGTGGACGGAGAATTGCACCTGATTGCTTGTGCGGACGTGACGAAACGCGAGTCGTTGGGTGCGTGGAAAAACCGTCTAGTGTCTGATTTGAAAAAGTAGGGTAGGGGTCTGTCGATGGGCCGATGATACAAGGATGACCCGTTACAATGTCTTGGGTAGGGAGGCTACTGCGTCAGCCTCCTTGCGTTATCGGTGCGTATGCAATCGATCTGCAGACGTAAGTCGGTGGGTGAGAGCGGACGACATGGTAATGTCGTCCCTACCTAGACCCAAGGACGACGACGCAGCGTCGTCCCTACCCGATGCCTTAGGTAGGGAGGCTACTGCGTTAGCCTCCTTGTTCGTTTTTTAAATCGTCGATTGTTCGTTTTGAATCGTTGGTGCGCTCGGAATGGATTCGCAGACGTAAGTCGGTGGGTGAAAGCGGACGACATGGTAATGTCGTCCCTACCCGATGCAGTGGTTAGGGAGGGGATTACCATTCCCTCCGTTGGCAAAGTCCGACGTTGAAGGACGTGAGATGCGGAAAGGCGTATTCATGTGTTGGGTGTTAAAGGACGACGACGCAGCGTCGTCCCTACCCGATGCCTTAGGTAGGGAGGCTACTGCGTTAGCCTCCTTGTTCGTTTTTTTAAATCGTCGATCGGACGTTCTGAATCGTTGGTGCGTATGGAATGGATTCGCAGACGCGTGTCGGTTGGCGAAGCGGACGACATGGTAATGTCGTCCCTACCTAGACCCAAGGACGGTGACGCAGTACCGTCCCTACCTGATGCCGCGGAGGCGGGCGATGAGGCGCGTGAACCAATGAGTGGGTTGACTGGCCTTGCTTGAATGGGCTTCGAGTAATTCGAGAATTTCTTTGCGCCCAAACGTTACCGCCAAATCTGCCGGCGTGCTCCCGCCTTGATCGGCTCGAGGGTCGGCGCCGGCTTCGAGGAGTAAGCGGGCAATCTCAACATAGCCTTTAAAGGCCACGCCCCCGAGTGGCGTTTGCCCTTTGGCATTACGTACATCGGGCTTCGCTCCGGCTTTAAGGAGCATTTGTACGGTTTCCGTGCGACCATGGTAGGCGGCCAGCATGAGCAACGAGTTGCCTTTCTCGTCGCAAGCATCCGCCGTGAGCCCTTGTGCCATTAAGGCTTTCAGGGCTTCCGTTTGACCCGACCTCGCTAGGTCGGCTGCTGCTTCGGGGCTTACCACTTTGAGAGAAAAGAGAAGGGGCCAAGGCCTACCTAGCTTAGGTACGACTTGGCCCCTGAGATTTATTAACGAGCGATGTCGAAACGATCGAGGTTCATAACCTTCGTCCAAGCGGCAATGAAGTCGTGGACGAACTTAGCCTTATTGTCGTCGCTAGCGTACACTTCCGAGAGTGCTCGCAGTTGCGAATTGGAACCAAAGGCCAAGTCAACCGCCGTTGCATTCCAGCGCACTTGGCCCGTCTTGCGGTCGCGGCCTTCGAAGAAGTGTTCGCAAATCTTTGCCTTATCCCAGTCAATCGAAGCATCCAGCAAGTTCACAAAGAAGTCATTCGTGAGCACGCCAGGCTGTTTGGTGAGTACACCGAGTCCGGGGAAGAGTACCGTGGTATCCAGCACGCGCATGCCACCGACGAGCACCGTCATTTCGGGCGGCGTGAGGGTGAGCAATTGCGCCCGATCAATCAGGTTTTCCGCGGCAGGTCGATCGAGTTTGCGTCCGAGGTAATTCCGGAAGCCATCATGCTTGGGCTCGAGGTAACCAACCGATTCTACATCGGTCATCGCTTGCGTCGCATCTGTACGTCCAGGCGTGAAGGGCACCTTCGTAACCACGCCGGCCTTGGCTGCAGCGGCTTCGACGGCAGCACAGCCACCGAGGACGATGAGGTCGGCCAGCGAGATCTTCTTACCACCTTTTTGAGCGGCATTGAACGAGGCCTGAATCTTTTCAAGGATCGCTAAGACCTTGGCGAGTTCGGCGGGTTGATTGACTTCCCAATCTTTCATCGGAGCCAAGCGGATGCGGGCACCGTTGGCACCGCCTCGTTTGTCGCTACCGCGGAAGGTGGCGGCCGAGGCCCAAGCCGTCGTGACGAGTTGCGCAGTCGTGAGTCCCGATGCGAGCAAGGTCTTCTTGAGTTGTTCGATATCTTGAGCGTCGACTAAAGGATGATCGACGGTGGGGACGGGGTCTTGCCACGCTTGAGGTACAGGCACGTGCGAGCCTAAGCAGCGCACATAGGGGCCCATGTCGCGGTGCGTGAGCTTATACCAAGCGCGGGCAAAAGCGTCGGCGAACTCTTGCGGGTGCTCCAACCAGCGCTTCGTGATTTTGGCGTAGATGGGATCTTCGCGCAGAGCCATGTCCGTCGTGAACATGATTGGCGCGTGGCGCTTTGCAGGATCATGAGCATCAGGCACCGTGTTGGAGGCAGCACCATGCTTCGGCGTCCACTGGTGGGCACCTGCAGGGCTCTTGGTCAGCACCCAATCATAGGTCCAGAGGTTAACGATGTAAGAATTCGACCACTGGGTGGGCGTGCTCGTCCAAGCCCCTTCCAGTCCGCTCGTGATTGTGTCACCGGCGTTACCTTTGCCGTAACTGTTCTTCCAACCCAAGCCCATTTGTTCGAGCGGGGCGGCTTCGGGTTCGGGGCCAACGTGGCTGGCGCTGGCGGCACCGTGAGCCTTACCAAAAGTGTGTCCACCTGCAATCAAGGCGGCGGTTTCTTCGTCATTCATCGCCATCCGACCAAACGTCTCGCGGATATCGCGGGCGGCGGCGAGGGGGTCGGGTTTGCCATTCGGACCTTCGGGGTTGACGTAAATCAGGCCCATTTGCACGGCGCCGAGGGGATTCTCGAGTTCGCGATCACCTTTGTAGCGCTTATCGCCGAGCCATTCCGATTCAGGGCCCCAGTAAATATCTTCTTGGGGTTCCCAGACATCGACGCGACCGCCGGCAAAGCCGAAAGTTTTGAAGCCCATAGTTTCGAGGGCCACATTGCCCGTGAGTACCATCAAGTCGGCCCACGAAATATTATTTCCATATTTCTTTTTGATCGGCCAGAGCAAGCGGCGTGCTTTATCGAGGTTGGCGTTATCGGGCCAGCTATTCAGCGGAGCAAAGCGTTGGGTGCCATAGCTGGCGCCGCCGCGGCCATCATGCACGCGATACGTACCCGCGCTGTGCCAAGCCATGCGAATGAAGAAGGGGCCGTAGTGACCGTAGTCGGCAGGCCACCAGTCTTGCGAGTCGGTCATTAACTTCGCGAGGTCGCGGCGCAAGGCTTCGAGGTCGAGCTTCTTAAACGCTTCGGCGTAATTAAAGTCCGGGCCCATTGGCGAACTCTTTTCAGAGTTTTGGCGAAGGATGGAGAGGTTGAGCTGGTTGGGCCACCAATCGCGCGTGGATTGACCCGAGGCGACGGTGGAGCGGCTGGGAGGGGCCAGGTGGCCCATGACGGGGCATTTGCTGATGTCGGACATAGTAGTAGGGAGTGAGTGGTGGAGGTGAAAAGTGTTTTAGGCCGAACGCTTTTTTTGGCAACGTGGGCAAAGACCCCAATAAATAACCTCCGCTTCATCGATTTTGAAACCGTGATGCGAATGGGCCTTTAGACAGGGGGCGTGGCCGACGGCACAGTTGACGTCTTCGGTGTGTCCGCAACTGCGGCAAACCAAGTGATGGTGGTTATCGCCAACCCGATCTTCGTACCGGGCTGCCGAATCCGCTGGCTGAATGCGTCGGATGAGGCCTTTCTCCGTGAGCACGTTGAGCACGTTGTAGACTGATTGGCGGGTGATGCTGCCGATTTTCTGGCGAACCCCTTCGGCGATGATATCGGCCGTGGCGTGGGGTTGTTGCGACACTTCGCGAAGCACGGCCAGACGTTGGGCCGTGATGGGCAATTGATGAGCTCGGAGCGCGGCTTCCGGGTCGTGCATGGGTTTTGATATGATAAATTTTTTTACAATGTCAAAATAAATAAACCAAGGTAGGGAGGCTACTGCGTTAGCCTCCTTGCGTTTGGGTGCGTATGGAATGGATTGGTAGACGCGGGTCGGTCGGTGAGAGCGGACGTCCTGGTAATGTCGTCCCTACCCGAGGTAATGGGTAGGGAGGAGATTACCATCCCCTCCGTTGGCAAAGGATCACGTGGTACGTGCGCAGGATGCGGTAGGCGTATTTACGTGTCATGGAGGACGACGACGCAGCGTCGTCCCTACCCGAGGCAAAGTTGTGATATGGGTAGGGAGGCTGCTGCGTTAGCCTCCTT
>Ga0214175_1000309_pt1 | contig 14804 bp, 17 predicted proteins | sample TroBogEpilimnion_17_FD_153013 | JGI IMG/M metagenome (GOLD analysis project Ga0214175, IMG submission 153013) | Freshwater microbial communities from Trout Bog Lake, WI - 09AUG2007 epilimnion | ecosystem: Environmental > Aquatic > Freshwater > Lake > Epilimnion/Euphotic zone | place: Trout Bog...
GCAAAGCTCATATTCTCACGAATCTCGACATTCACAATATTCAATGAATTGTTGATTTTCTTCCACTTAGTAATAGTATTTAATTTCTTATCATAAATGGTAATTTGAAAATTATTTTCCAGATTCTGAATATCTTCTGTGTCCAAGAATGCAATAGGATACTTAAGAAAAAATAGATGGATACCCTGTGTGTTCCGCGACAAAGCGGTTGCTGACATGGTAGTGGTGTGGCGGGGAGTTGGATGAGGAAGATTTTTAGAAAACCTACTATATAGAAAATAGGTGAAATCAAATTTTTATTTTTTATTATTTAACTGTGTAAGTATTTTTATGAGTAGCTACTTTTTCTACAAAAAGTTGTCTATATGAAGGGGGCAAAAAGTTTTCTAGCGATTTTGCGAAATTATTTCCCCCCCCCACAAATATTGATATTTTACTCATTTACTCACTTACAATTTTTATTTTATAGTTTTATGGTATATATTTTTTATTATATTATATATTTATATTACCATAATTTATATATTTTATTTAATACATTAATTTTATTAGTATTTATTATATTTTAAACACCATTTACGTAATGACAATTACCGAATCCAAATGTTGTTGTTTTGTATCCAAATGTTGAAGTGCGGATCCAAATGTTGAAGTTAAAATCCAAATGTTGATGTTTTGTATCCAATTGTTGATGTTTTATAATAAAAAAAGTTATTTAAACATATGTTTCCTTACTTATATGGTTACTCACGTAAAAACTCACGATTTTATTTTCGTGAGTAATTTATAGGACACTATAAAATGCATAAATGCACTGAATGTTTATACACAACTGATAGGCAATATAATTTAAGTAGACATATAAATAAAAATCATTCAAATACAAATATAGAAAATAAATGTGATAAATGTTGTAAATTATATAAGACTCGTTCTGGTCTATCTAAACATATAAAAACTTGTAAAGGTATAACTAATCCTTTAGAATGTGATATATGTCATAATATATATTCATCACGTTCAGGTTTATCTCATCATAAAAAGATATGTAAAGAAAAAGTAAATCAAATAGTACAAATACCACAAGAGAATGCAGTCAGTATTACAAATAATAATAATATAGAGACCCAAATACAAACTAATAATAATATAAATACACAAAACAATACGAATAATATAACTATAAATTTACTTAAGTTTCCTGCAAATAACTATGAAGATGATTTCGATTTTTTGACAGACCATATTGATAAGAAATTATATACAAGATTAATTGACCATTATAAACCGATCGATGGTTTAATAAATTTTTCAAAAGAAGTGCTTAAGAGACCAGAAAATGCAATAGTACAAAAGAAAAATATACATACAAAATACAGTGATATACATATTGGCGACGGTAATTGGGAAGTTAAACAAGATAAAAACGTCTATCCCATGTTAGCCTTTCAAATGAGTCGTGCAGCATTTCAATGTACTGAAGAATATAAAAATAAGGTTAAATTGTTACGTACTAATATCGCGAAAATATTAGATTATGTTGAATATATCAATAATGTTGATGTAGATAATGATGAAGATTGCAAAGACCAAAAATATAAAACTTTTATTGACGAAATGATATGTATTGTCCATAATTTTACACGAAATTGTTGTAAAATTTAGATTTAGAGTTTATTATTTTTACGAACTTGATGCAGATGATGACTCTACACCTTTAGCTCTACGTAATAAATAAGCATGGAAAGAGTTAATAAATTGTTTAAAACTACCCATTTTACGTATTTCTTGTACGGCAAATTTCTCTAAATCATTACGATGTATATCTGGATATCTCATACGCATATATGCATACCATAGTGACCATATTTGACAATTTCCACTAGGATTTGCCATTCTTAGTTCAAGTTCTGACCAATCCAGTTTATGTAAATCACCTATGCATGTATTTAAACGGTCAATATATTCATAATTATATTTTTTGAAATATTTTTCAATAGCTCTATCTAAACGGTAATCATTATCTAAATTTTTATTTACTCTAGTGCCATTTGGTTCATAATGTTCTATTGTACGCATTCTTTTATCCATTATAACAATATTTTGATGCCAACCAACATCACTTCCACGTATTTTAAGGAAAAATACAATTAATCTTATTTTTTCATTTGTTAAAGCAGTATTTATAAATTCGTCTATATTATCTGGTGCTACAAATACTCGTTTGCCTTTTTCATTTATATCCCATCTAAATTCATAATTAGAACTGAAAGTTTTGGGTTGAATTAAGGCACAATGGGGATTCTTTTTTATTAAAAATTCAATTATATAAGGTTCATACATACCAATATGTTCATATAAATCTCTGTAATGTTTTACAAAGTGTTGTTTAACTTTTACGCAATCTTTACCATCTAAATATTCATTCTTTACACAAGGTGGTGTAATACCTTGCACGGCTTGTCCAGCCGGTCCACTTGCATTGACACATTTACCCGTTTCTAGTTCACGTACCTTTAAGTCTTCATCCGGTTTACGCTCACATTTTGTTTTAGAATCTAAATATTTCTTAGATACCTCGGCAGCTTCAGCAAAAACTTTAATAAGTTTATCTGCTTTGCCTACTAAACATTTCTTTACACTATCATCTATAGATTCGCTTATATGACGCACACGATATTTAATATAATTTACTAAGAATAAATTATATATTGAACCATAATCACCTGGGTATCCACGTTCTACTAATATATCATGTAAAACCTTGTATTTATATTCAACAAACTTTGGAAATATTACATCAATGTCTCTGTCTAAACCAAATGTAGCTAAAATTGGCATAAGCATTTTTTTTATATCATCGACAATAAGCTGAACTAAATCGAAATTTTTATGAGCATAACCGAAACGATCATCCCATAATTCTACTCCGCCGGTTTTTGTACTTAATATAATATATACCATATGTTTCTTATTATCACGAAGCTTACCACAGTCTCCAGATTTTTTCATAAGTAACATTGGAAATATTATAAAATCTATATTATCATCTTGAATTTTAGCAGTGATTTTCTCAATATCTTTTGCAGTCCATTTTGGTGGAAGAATTTTTCTTAATTCAAGTTCACGAATATCATAATCTAAAATATCAATTTCGCCAAGTTGAGCTGCATCCATGTATTTTACATATGCAGAGTCTTTCATACATTTATATTTAAAAACCTTATTCGAATCGGGAAATGCACTCTTGGTTTGTAAATAACACCAAGATTTAGGTACTACATCTAAAAGATACTGTAAAAATCTTAGGGAAGAATCACCCATAGTACTAATATAATAAAGGAAAAAACTAAAAATAAACTTTATACAGGTGCAACTAATAAAGACACACGAGGAATCATATTATTATTAATTTCAGCATTAAACTCTTCGAGACATCTTTTTTGTTCTGCAGTTTTCTCTAGGGCAATACTAGCTTTATAAGCTTCTTGTGCTTTTAACGCATTTATATAAAAAACTTGCATAAGATCACGGTAATGATATAATATAACTAAATTTGTATTAGTATTATTACCTAATTCACTGTTTATATCATATATAAGTTCAACATATTCTAATTCATCATTTATATTTTTAACAGGTACAAATACATATGTATATAAGAAATTAATAAGACCATCTGTAAATTCAATATCGGCACCTCCTCTTTGTTTATTTTTAATATAATGACGTTTATTTTTATTATTATTTGTTTTTAGTTGTATATATTTTCCTCCATTACGTCCTGTTCTAATTATATAACGATGCCCATTATATATATAATATTCTTTCATAGTTTTTTTATTACCACCTTCATTTATATTGAGTGCTGCATCTACTAATTTAGATAATATTGCGTTATCTGATTTATAAACCAATTCTAAAGTAATAGGTTCAGGAGGTTGAAATTCTTTATATTCACATTGTGTAGCACCAGAAATACGTCCCTTTAATATAAAATTACAAGCATTTTCATTTCTTATAAATGTACTTGGTTTATCAATATCTTCATCATATGTAGTTTTATGGGATTTGACTAATATATTACCATCTCTTTGCCTTATTAATCCAAATGTAATATGATTACCTATATTGGCAATAGTTTTAGCACCACCTTGTACACTTTCATAATCTGATTTAAAATTGTCTTCATTTATATAACCTACAATTTCAATACCATCATTACCTAACTCAATTAATAATTTTAAATTATTTACTAAATATATATAATACCATCCTTGTGTATTACCTGGTTTTATATAATATTTACTATTATTTATTTTTACACTTTTAATAATATTTAATAAATTTGGTTCTAAATTTTCTTTGCATCCTTTTTGTGGTGTAAAATATAAAATTTGTATATTTGTAGTATCACATTTTTCTACAAAATTTTTTAAATTATTATATAAATCATTTATGTGTAATTTTGTAGACATACTATATAATATAAATATTACATTCTTTAGTTGTTTTTATACGAAAATTTGATTTTTTTATTTTTCTATATCTCAATTTTACTAAAATGACTGAGTGTGATAGTACAATTCATGTATCTATAGATGGAGATTTCTCATTTATTGATGATAGATTTTCTAGGGAAATCTATGAAGATGCATGGAATACTATTCATTTGAAACCAGAATACATTGAATATATACGCCAGAAATCACCGCGACAGGCATGGGTAACAAACCGCGATCCTATTGCTGTTGAGATATATAGCTCAATGAAACTCATTAATAAACATTCTGGGTGTTCTGTAGCATGTACTATGCGCACAATGGAATATATTATCAAAAATGGCTGGAATGCATGGGTGGAAAAATTTAATTCACCAGCAGATGATTCTGGTATAGATTCTGATATTGATAGTGAGTGAAAATGTGGGTAAGTAAATAATGTATGTAAAAAAAATGAATTTTTGTTTGTAGCTTCATTTAGTATAAAAAATGGTGAAAGAATGCAATGTATGTTGCGAACCATTTAATAAATCAATACATAAACGAATTAATTGCAATTACTGTACATATGATGTATGTACTACTTGCACTCAAAAATATATGCTTGATAGTAAGCAAGATGCTCATTGTATGAATTGCAAAAATGCATGGAACCGTGATTTTATGGAATCTAATTTTACCAAGAAATTCTATAATACTGAATATAAAAAACACCGCGAGACTATTATGTTTGAACGGCAAATGAGTATGCTACCAGAAACTATGCCATTCATTGAGGTTCGAAGGAAAGAGATGAAAAATACTGAAACTCTAACATCAATGCGTAAGGACTTGAATAAAGTTAAAACAGATATGAAAACATTTGCTACTGATGTTGGTAATAAATATTATCAGATGGTTCCGAGTGAAAAAATTGAATACCAAACTAAGATAGGTGATTTTAAGAAAAAAATTGAATGTTTGAAAATAGATATAGAAACACAACTCACTGTATTTAATATTGATACATCTCGTACTAAGGCTGCTACTGAGCGGAGGCAATTCGTAAGGCAATGCCCGGCGAATAATTGCCGAGGTTTCCTAAGTACTCAGTGGAAATGTGGTTTGTGTAATGTGAAAGTTTGCAACAAATGCCACGAGATTAAGAAAGAATCTGGTGGAAGTGCAGATGCGACAGATGGAGAGCATGTATGCAATGAAGAGAATATCAAAAGTGCAGAGGCTATTGCACGGGAATGCAGACAGTGCCCGAAGGCTAATTGTGGAGCTATGATATTTAAAATCGATGGATGTGACCTGTTATGGTGTACCATGTGTCATACTGCGTTCTCTTGGCGGACTGGACAGATTGATGAATCTGGAAATATTCATAATCCTCATTATTATGAATATTTGCGTAAGACTAATGGTGGTGTGGCTCCGCGACAGCCAGGTGATTTACTCTGTGGTGGTTTGCCAAACTTCTATTCGTTAACCAATCACTTGTATCCACTCTTTGGAATAGTTAGGTATTCAATGAATAAAAATGATGAAGAAACTAAGAAACGAGAATTTCTCTATGAAATTGAAACAATTCATCGTATGCATGGTCATATTAATCAAATTGAAATGCCAAAATATGTACCAGCAAATATTATTGAAGTTCATCGAGACCTGAGGATAAAGTATATGCTCAATATGATAGATAAAGATGAACTGAAAAATGAACTCTATAGGCGCGAAAAAGATAGAGATAAGAAAACAGAGATTACTATGGTACTGCAAACTTACCAAGGAGTTGTTATGGAGAAATTATTGAATATGATGCAGAAAACATCAGAATCTGAGATTCGTGAACTCTATGATGAAATTGTGAAACTGCGTGATTATATCAATGAGTGCTTGGAGAAAATTAGTAAAAGATACAATAATGTAGTACCAGTTATTATGAAGGATTGGCGGTTTAGTACAACTGGTATTGAAAAGAGGCGAGAGGCTGCCGAGAAACTAAAAGAGGAAGCTAAAAACAAGAATAAGAAGCGGTTTGATAGCGATGACAGTGATGGCAGTGAAGATGATAGTGAATATACCACAGAAGACGACAATTAAAATTTAATAATAAAAATATATTACCTATCTGAAAAAATGATTTTTGTCATTTTATTTTGTTAATTAAATACACATAATATCATATGCCAGAATCAGTCGATTCTGCTGATGAATATTATGAACGTCTGCAAGAAATTTTCCCAAATGCAAATTGTACAGATGCACCATTTTATATTTCAATGGACATAAAATCATTTAGTAATATTCTTTCGAATCGTGATATGATTATTATATTTTGCGAGTACAATTGTGGATGTTTTCGAGGCACAACTAGGCGACCAAAGACTCAAAAAATTCTAGTTACGAAAGAGCAAAACAGTAATACCATCACTATCAAAGATGCAATTCAGGCTTTTTATACACATAAGTATAAGGCAAAGTGCGACCACTGCTATCTCGAAGGGTTTAGTCAGATTTCCGATACTGAGTTTATTGCCGAGTTTGGCAGCTGAATTTTGCATCTAAGTATGGTATGGTGAAGTGGTTATATTTGAAACAAATAAAAATATGAAAAATGTATTTTTGTATTTTTATTATGCTCTTATCATATATAAAGGAAGCTTATTATAGTAGTATAATGAATTATGCTATTATTGTAGCGTGTGAAATAGATGGTGGAATTGGAAAAGATAATCAGCTTCCCTGGAAATTACCTGAAGATTTAAAAAATTTCAAAGAAGTTACCAGTAATGCACCGGAAGGTAAAGTAAATGCAGTTATTATGGGACGGAAAACATGGGAATCAATTGGACGCGCATTACCAAATAGAATAAATGTTATTATATCAAATACATTAAACATAAATGATATATCAAAATGGAAAGTATTTAGAGAAACCATTATAGTTGCAAAGAGTCTCGACGAGGCACATATGAGATTAAAAGAATTTCACAATATTGATACCATATTTGTAATCGGCGGAGCATCACTTTATAATGAAGCGATATATGATCATAGATATACAACATTATATATGACAGTACTCTATAAAAGCTTTGAATGCGACACATTTTTCCCTGTGAATTTGATTAAATATAGATATAAAATACATAAGAAAAGTGAAATACTCACGAGTCAAGAAACTGACACACAGTATAAATATTTATTATTCAAGCAATAAAATTTGATTTTTGTAAGATTACATTATTGTATATAGAAAACAATATGAATTCAATTGAAATTACCGATGCGGTGGCTCGTATTAATTTTCTAAGATATTTATCCCTTTTTATCAAAGAAGATGACCTGACTGCATCACCTGATATTAAAAATTTTATCCTGATGTTTCGCAATGATGATGAACCATGTATTTCACCTTCGTATGGCGAATTTCACTGGAATGATATTGAATCTGGTAATGAATTTCTTATTCACTATATGGAAGAAGGTGATACCTTGCCAAGTCCTATGGATATGAATGGTGCCGTATATTTCAAACGGCTAAAAATATTTCATCCAAATCTTACTGCACTCAAAGAATTTATTACACGTGCAGTAACCTATAAAAAGAAAAAAGAAGAAAATCGCATTAATGTATATAAATCGAGCAGTAAAGGATATTTTGATTGCCCAGCAAAGGTTTACGCACAAGACTTTGAAACTGGTATATATATTCCGAGTGCTATCAAAGATGAAATTATTTCACGTATTGATACCTTTCTAAAACCGAGGACGAAAGAGCGTTATATTTGTTACGGTCGTGATTATAAACTCAGTTTTATGTTAGCTGGACAATGTGGTGCCGGGAAGAGCGCACTCATTAAATCTATTGCCGCTAAGTATGACAAAAGTGTATATGCTTTTAATTTTTCAAAGAATCTGACGGATGACACACTGATTAATCTTATGCGTGAAGTGAAAAATGATAGCATTATTCTATTTGAAGATATTGATGCGTTCTTTATTAATCGCGAGGCATTGAATATTAATATCAGTTTCAGTGCACTATTGAATATTATGGATGGTGTATATACTTCAACTACAGGTTGTATTACGTTTATTACGGCGAACAATCCTGATCGCCTAGATTCTGCACTGATTCGTCCAGGACGTATTGATAAGATTATACGCTTTGATTATCCTCGTAAAACTGAGATTCGCACCGCATTTAATGATATGGTAGATCCTGATCCTAAAACTGGTAAGACTCCCGATAATTTCGAGGAATTCTATAGTCATATTAAAAATGTGAAAATTACTATGGCTGGTATTATAGACTATCTATTTCGCTACCATTATGATAATCTCTATATTAAAAATATTGAAGAACTACTAAATCAGACACAAATATATCATGAGATTATTAATGACAAAACAGAAAAAATGTATGCTTGATGACATTTATAAATTATATAAATCGAGAGCAATCGCCGTTTTAATGTATTGCATCTTTGCAGTTTTTTGGTCCATACCGCGATTTTCGTTCCAGGCTGACCATTTCGCTTTAGCTTTCATTTGTAACATACTTGGACTCGGGACATTACAATCACCCACCGTTGCCTGTTTAAATAACCCATAAATTTTAAGCAAATTCGCCTGGGGAAGCATTAAACCATCTCTAATGAGATTTTCAATTTGTTCTGATGATTTCTTGAAGTGGTAATCTGTGGAATGGGCGGCGGTCTGTGTTGTCATTGCGAAACTAATATAATAATATGCGCTAATCCTTAAATCTTTTCCGCCGCTGGATATAAAGATAACTTAGATATTTTATTCTAATTAGTAAATATGACGACTACTTCAGGTGTAGGTATAGGCGAAGATGTTATAAATTGGAATTATGAAACTATGTATACTTGGTATAATAAACAAAATATAATTAATGATAACGATGATGGTAATAGAAATATATATGCATTTGTATATGAGTCTAAAAGTCCGTCTAAAAAAGATAAAGGTACAGTTGAATCATTTATTACGGCAAATATGATGTGTGTAGGTAAAATGCCTATATATTTAGATGAATATCCTAATGGGTTATACATTGTCACCGAAAAAAATAAAGAGACTTCACGGTCAAAGTGGTTATTCTTTGTATATCCTGAAAAGAAAATGTGTTTTGATAAAGAAAAAGAAATAATATTAGCAGATCATTTTACATTTTGTTTAGATAGCTCTGATAAGAAAAATTCTGTTCACTTCCACACAACTACATATATTTGTTATAAGGATGCTAACAAAGAAGAAACTTTTGCCAGTTCTCGTATAAAAGACTATTTTCCTGATAAAATTAAAATAAATAAAGAAACTAAAAAAGAAGAGAATGGTAATATCCTTAAAAAACATAATGGTAAAATTAAAGATATTATAATGGATCTTATGATTTATCCATGGACATCAACCGCAGGTGGTGCAAGAAAACGAAGAGGTCGTAAATCTATTGATAAATTAAATCATAGAACTATTCTATCACCTACATTTAATAATTTATGGGATCGTTGTAAATTCAAAGGCATGATTGCGATAGGCATACGTAACGAAAGTGATGGTAAAATTACATGGAATGTTATGTTTATAAGAAAAGAAAGAGAAAGAGTGGGTCAAGTATATCCTGCTTATGTTTTTACTACAGATACTGCTGATGAAACTGTCTTTCAAAATACACTTGCTGGATATGCAGATGTCAAAGAAGACTAAGGTAAATTAAATATACCTTGGAATTGTAAAGTAAATGACGAACCGCGAATTAACTATAAGTGATCTTCCTAGAGACGTACAGCTTAATATTATAAAATATCTTGACATTGATACGCGTAGGATTTTTGGTATTATACATAAGATGCGATTAGATGGTCCAATATATACTATGTTATCCGAACATATACAGAGAACACAAAAATCTACGCGTGTGTATTATCATAATGATGGATATATTGTTAATAAATTTATAGGAGGTTTATACGAAGACGATATAAATGTGCAATTTCAACCACTCTTTCCAAAATATATCATACGAGTTGAAAACTTATCACAATATTTTGCCTATATTATTAAAAATTATACTTATGAGAATAATGTGTGTAAAAATTATGTAGTATACACCTGTTACAATCCTAAGAATATACGTTATGGCGAATATACCACGGAAATTGAACCGGATACTTATGAGTATTAGATTTAACAGTCGAAACATTTTGTTTTGACACCATTATAGGCAGCAGCTGGGTCGCCACCACTGCGTATAATAAGATCAGTTTCACAATCATAGCATTTATTAGATTGACCGCGCCATCTTGTGTTTTCGGAAAATTGTCTCTCGCAATTTACACATTTCCCTGTATGCTGAAATTCTGGCGCCGGACTTTCTAGGGATTTTACTGTTTTGTTTGTAGCTACATTTTTTCCTGTTTTATTTTTGTTTATAATCGCGATTATTATAATTGTTATAATGGTAAGAAATATTGCGATTGCGATTGCGAATGCAAATGTAATAAGTAGTGTTTTATTTATCTTAATTGACTTCAATAGCTTTGGCAATTTCTGTAAGCGAAGTTTCATATTTATCTAACTCTAATTGCTGTGAATATATAATATTTTCATAGTCTTTTATTGTATTTATAGCTTCACTATAAGCTTCTTCAAGAAGATATATGCACGTTTGTTTTGGAGATAGCGGATTTAATAATGCCTCATGAGCAATAAGGATTTTGTTTGTTAAACAGTTAAATTTATTACGTGGTGTATATCTCTGTCTTTTATGTTGTGCAGTAGAAATGGGCGTGGGTGTCATCGATGCAGGAGTTGAAGTAATAGACGCGTTCATAATATATTATACAATAAATAATTCTACTTTTTCTACGAATGTATATAAAAATGATGTAATGTTTAAGTATTTATATTTGTATTATATTTAGATATGTAAGTGCATTAAACCGAATATGATGAAGAAGAATACGACGGTGTGTAATAAAAGACCAGCGGTTGTTGGGCAACCTGCGGAGGAAGCAATTGGTACTAATTTACCAAGTACCATGTTTACTAATTTGAACATTGGTGGTGAAGCAATAAGTAAGAAAACAAGGGCGGAGTATAAAGAGTAACGAGCTTTATCTAACTCGCTTTTGTTTGGGTGCATTTGTTTCTATAAATTTGCAAAGATAAAATTTTACATTGGAATAGAAATATTGCGGTAAAATGGTGCAAAAACAACTTAAGGATTAAACTAATCAATAATTGAGGACTATGGCTGATACCAAAAAGATTAAAAAAAAGATAGTCGATAAAAATGATGATTTGAATATTAATACTGGCGTGTATATTATAATTACTGGTAAACAGAATGGTAATATAACATTAAATATTAACAAAACAGATGATGTTGAACAAGAAGATAAAAATAAAGTTATAACAAATATATTTCGGGTGCACCGTGTATCCGAGTTTTTTGATTTTTTAACTAAACACCCTTTAACAGTCAAGGCAGAAGTTAAAAACGATAGTGGTGTTAATTATGTCTTTTCCGCGGATGATTATAAAAAATTAATTCTTCTTGCTCGGAAACAACAAAAATATTATATTGATGTTGATTTACCGGTTGATACTCCAGTAGTGGATTTTATACCGAGGCAAATTAATATTAATAGGGGTAATAAGATTCAAAAATATTCTCAATCTGGAGAGTTGTTGAAAACTTACATTGGTATTCGTGAAGCTACGCGACAAGAATCTATTTCAGACACAACTTTAAAGTACGCTATTACTCATAATACTATTTATTCAGGTTTTCGTTGGCTTTTTTTAGATAGGGATTTACCCGATGACACAGTTCAAGATATTGGCGAGTCGGTTAAAGTAAATACTCCTAAAAATGCCTTTGTAGCTATGTTGGATATTGAAAAAGCAAATATTGTGCAAGTTTTTCAAAACCAAAAGACAGCTGCTGATGCACGAAAGTTAAAATCTTCTTCGGCGATTTATCAAAGTATTGTGAGAGGGAATTTATCGAGTGGGCATTATTTTCAGTATTATGATGACTGTTCTGATGAGTTAAAAAATAGTTACTTAGAAAGGGGTGGAGTTTTACCAGAAACTCATGTTAATAAGGGGGTGGTTATTAAACAAATAAACCATATTACGGGGGATATTATTAAAGAATTTACAAGTATTTTGGAAGTTCAAAAACACTTCCAAGTATCAAGTAAATGTATAAAAAAGGCGATTGCTACTGGAGAGGTGACTAAGGGGTTTAAATGGTCATATTAAATAATGTAATATTATGCGGTTAATAATAGGTGTAGGTTTTTGGTTAGTCGGCGTGGTGGGGATTTGATAGTTTTATAGAAAACAGCGGATATGTTATGTTTGTTGTGTTCACATAATATATGAGAGGTTATTGGTATGGTCGTGAAAACGATGTAGTTTTTCTGTGTACAAAATTAAATTTGTATTTTTATATTTCTTAGTTTTTGGTAAAACTATGTGGTTCCAAAAATACATTAAAAATTCGGTGCGTTTGAAATTGTTTTCTTTAAATGAGCGAATTTCTTTTTAAATAGTTTTTATGGAACTCAAAAATATATCTATGTAAAACTCCGGAGGGCGAAATAAAATATTTTCTTAGTCTATAGTAGAACCCGCAAAAATGGCTTCCGCTGTTCCTCCCCCAGTCTACCCAGTCGTACAAAGTGCACCTGCTGACTACTTCCAACAACTCCAGACTCTTAATGAAGTAAGAGGTGTTGACCGTGATTTATGGAAATCAGGATACCAAAATACTCATGAAATATTAAACCACTCAGAACGCAATAACAATTTAAACGAATACCGTGGTAACCGTGCATTCGATTACTTAAATAACCACATTACAACCGCAGCTGCTGATGGCTTAGCCGCAGTTGAACGCACTGGTCGTGATGCAGTATTAACCACTGAGAAATCAACTGCAGCACTTGGTAGCCAAGCTGAACGCATTGCTAGTATGTTAGGTAATCAAGCAGAACGTATTGGTGCAATGAATATTGCAAATAATGAAAAAATAGGAAACACTATTGGTCAACAAAATGAACGCATACACAGCGATATATCTATACAAAATGAACGCATTGGTAATGGCACTGCAGTACAAAACGAACGTATTGCAACTGGTGTAAGCATACAAAATGAACGCATCGGTGCAGCATTATCTACACAAAATGAACGCATTGCCACACAAAATAGTGTACAATCTGAACGCATTGCAAATCAATCAAGTGTCCAAGCTGAACGCATTGCAAATGATGTTAAAGGTGTATTAAATGGCAATTTCACTGAAACTCTTAATGGATTACATGATATACGTGCAAGAAATACCGATAACTTCGCAAAAACATGGGTTGAACAGGCAAATGCCAATACCTTAGCTTACCGCAACACTGCTGACTTAGCTCGTTTAAGCCTTGAAAACGCGGCAAAAGCAAGTCTTGAATTACAGAGAAGTGAGAACGTATTAGGCAAACAAGCATTAGAAAACACTACTCAGCTCATGAGACTCAGTCTCGAAGGCTTTGCTAAGACCCAAGTTGATATTGCCAAATCTGAGGCAACATTAACAAAACAAATGCTTGAATCAGAACACAAGATTCTTGGCAAGATGGACCACATTGAAACTAGTCGCTTACGTGACAAGACTTACTTCGGTGCTGCCCGTGGCTTAATACTCGATGAATACCGCAACGGTAACTTCGACCAAAAATGCCACCACTACCGTCGCCGCAGCCATAGCCACAGCCGCAGCCCACGCAGACGCCATGATTATGATGATTACGATTATGGTCGCGGTGGCAGACGTCGCCGTGATGATGAAGAGATACGTATTAATGTCGTATCTAACATCCGTGACCGCAATGACTCTGTAGCTGGTGCAGGAGCAGGTGCATTAGCTGTATAGCAATTAAATTGTAACTCTTCAGATACCATCAAAGACCCTCAAAATAATAAAAATAAAAAACCAAATGATAAAGACGATCATGAATCTTTGACGAGACATGAAGGGTTACTCGATGTTATATACAGTCCAGAAACGGACACAAGTGACTCTGAATCTGATGCTGGTTCAGAATGCCAATATAGCCCACGTGAAATCGTTAAAATGATAAAAGCCATCCGAAAGATGAAGGGACCTCAAGGACCAATGGGACCTCAGGGACCGATTGGACCACAAGGACCAAAGGGTGATAAAGGTGACAAGGGTGACCAAGGAAACCAAGGCGATAAAGGTGACAAGGGTGACCAAGGAAA
>Ga0214175_1000314_pt1 | contig 14470 bp, 19 predicted proteins | sample TroBogEpilimnion_17_FD_153013 | JGI IMG/M metagenome (GOLD analysis project Ga0214175, IMG submission 153013) | Freshwater microbial communities from Trout Bog Lake, WI - 09AUG2007 epilimnion | ecosystem: Environmental > Aquatic > Freshwater > Lake > Epilimnion/Euphotic zone | place: Trout Bog...
AAAGGCGCACCTACAGCTAAAGCATTTAAAGAGTCAGCTAAAACTGCTAAAATGAAAAAAGGTGGAGTATCATTAGCTATTGGTCGTGGTGAAAAGTTACCTGTATCTAAAGGTGCTGGTCTTACAGCTAAAGGTCGTGCTAAATATAATGCAGCTACTGGTAGTCATTTAAAAGCTCCACAACCACAAGGTGGTGCTAGAAAAAGATCATTTTGTGCTAGGATGTCTGGAATGCCTGGTCCTATGAAAGACGAAAAAGGCAGACCTACACGAAAAGCAGCTTCTCTAAAACGTTGGAAATGTAACTAAGGAAAATATTATGAAAAAAAAATCAGTAAACCCAGCAATGGCTATGATGGCTGCACGTGCTATGCGTACACCAGCATTAGCTACACCTCAAGTAAATCCTATGGCAACAGCAGGCTCAGCTCAAAATATGATGGCTCCTCCAGCTATGCCAGGTATGAAAAAAGGTGGTAAAGCAGAATTAATGAAAGAAGATATTAAACAAGACAAAGCTATTGTAAAAAAAGCTTTTAGAATGCATGATACTCAAGAGCATCATGGTAAACATACAGATTTATCTAAATTAAGAAAAGGTGGCATGATGAAAAATATGAAAAAAATGGCTAAAGGTGGAGAAACAATGGGTCCTCGTACAATGTCAGAAGATATTGAAAAAGGCTCTAATAAATTAACAAAACACGGTGAATCAGCAGTTCAAAAACGTGGTCACACAAAAGGTACAAACTTAGGTGACTCTGGCAAGATTATGAAACCTAAAAATATGTGTGGCGGTGGTATGAAAAAGATGGCTAAAGGCGGTTCAGCTTCATCACGTGCTGATGGTATTGCTCAAAAAGGCAAAACTAAAGGCAAATGGTGCTAATATGGCTGATCCATATAAACAGGCAGCTGAAAAGTTAGATAAAGAAACTAAAGCAGAGCAAGCTAAACAGCAAGCTAATGCTGATAAAACTTGGGAAAATTTACATACTGGTAAAATTCCAGCACCTACAGAACCAGATCAAGGTCCATTTACTAAAAAATATAAAAAAGGCGGTAGCATTATGGAACATAAACATCACGTAGATCACTTAAAACAACATCATACAGAAGGTCAACATAAGCACCATTCTGAGCATTATGATGCACATAAAGCTTCACATAAAGTTCATCATGAACATGTTAAGTCAATGTGTGGTGGCGGTAAAATTAAGTAATGCCATTAGACTATTCCCAATACGAACCACATTGGGTAAAAGAATTTAGAAGATGTGAAAAATGGATTGAGGATGCTTTAGAGTATTCTCATGGAACTCATAATATTCAAGATATTTTTGAAGATGTTATGAATGGAAGAGTTGAATTTTGGCCTGGTAAAAATTGTGCATTAATTACACAAGTTACTCAGTATCCAAGAAAGAAAATGATTCATGTATTTTTAGCTGGTGGAGATATCAGTGAAATTGAAGAAATAGAAAAGAACATTACTGAATGGGCTAAACAACAAGGTTGTAATGCATTATCTTTAACTGGACGTCCTGGATGGACTAGAAGTTTTCTAGATAAAATTGGATATAAAAATACCCAAGTACAAATGATTAAGGAGTTTTAAATGGCTGGAGCAGGATTACCACAAAATACAGCAAGACCACAAACAGCACCTCAAGCTAAAGGACCTGCTGCATCTACATACGGTCAACCAACATATCAACCTATTGGTGTTAATAATCCACCAGCTAGTTACAATCCTGTAGCTCCAGTACCAGGTAGTCAGCCTGCTAATGCAAGTATGGCAAATGCTAAAGGTCCAGCACAATCTCCATATAGAATGGATGGAATGGCTGATGGCAATCAACAACAAAATCAAAATACGCAAGAAACTAATGATTATAGCACTATGTTGCCAGCTAATATGCTAACACAAGGACAACCTAAATCATGGTATCCAGGCATGTATCCAAGCTCACAACCACAATTTGGTGTTAATCCTTATTCACCACAAACATTCAACATACAAGGACATCCTGGTCAAAATCCAAGCACAATACCTAATGTTGAACCCAATCAACCCAATGATGCATATTCAACTAATGGTCAATTCCAAACACAACCTATGGCCGTTGGTGGATTAGCTTCTATACCTTTAGGAAGGTAATATGAGAGCTTCTCGTGGAATGGGTGATATAGCACCATCAAAAATGCCAAAAGGTAAAACAAAAGCCCGTAGAGATAATACGGATTTTACTCAATATGCCAAAGGAGGCAAAACTATGGCTACTAAAAATTGGATTCAAGGCGCAATTAAGAAACCTGGTAGTTTGCGTAAAGCGCTAAATGTTAAAGCTGGTGAGAAGATTCCAGCTAAAAAATTAGCGTCTGCCGCAAAAAAATCAGGCAAAATTGGTCAAAAAGCAAGATTAGCGCAAACACTTAAAAAACTAGGTAAATAATGGTAGATCAAACCACAGGCACCTCAGTCTTTAATCTAAACATGAACGACCTCATTGAAGAGGCGTTTGAACGTTGTGGTTTAGAATTAAGAACTGGTTATGATTTTAGAACTGCTAGACGTTCATTAAATCTACTTACAGTAGAATGGGCTAATCGTGGCATTAATTTATGGACTGTAGAAGAAGGTCAGATTCCTTTAGTCACAGGACAAATTACTTACCCATTACCTGTAGATACTATTGATTTATTAAGCACAGTAGTTAGAACTGGTGCAAATACTAACCAAGTAGATATTAATATTAGCCGTATTTCAGAAGATACATATTCTACAATACCTAATAAGAATGCTACTGGTCGTCCTATTCAAGTATGGATTAATAGACAGTCTGGTAATACATCTACTTCTACTGTATATTTGGCTGCATCTATTAGCTCATCTGATACTACAATATCAGTAAGTAGCGTACAAGATCTTGCAGCTACTGGTTATATTCAAATAGATAATGAAATCATTATGTATCAAAATGTGAATAACTCTACGAATCAATTATTGAATTGTTTCCGTGGTCAAAATGGTACGACTGCAGCTGCACATATAGCAACTACAAGTCCTAGAAATTATTTATCTATACCATTGCTACCCAATATTAATGTATGGCCTACACCTAATTCAGGTGGCAATTATACATTCGTCTACTGGCGTTTAAGACGCATTCAAGATGCAGGCACTGGTGTAGTAGTAAATGATATTCCGTTCAGATTTTTACCAGCTATGGTAGCAGGATTAGCATTTTATTTAGCTCAAAAGTCACCAGAAATTGATCCTAATAGAGTAGCTTTCCTACAATCTGATTATGAAAAACAATGGGATCTAGCATCACAAGAGGATAGAGAAAAGGCACCTATTAGATTTGTGCCTAGAAATTTATTTTATTCAAGGTAAGACATGCCTAATAAATATTCATCTGGTAAATATGCGATTGCCGAATGTGATCGTTGTGGTCAAAGATATAAGTTAAAAGAACTTAAAAAAGAAGTCATTAAGACTAAGCTCTTTAATATTAAAGTTTGTCCAGAATGCTGGGATCCAGATCATCCTCAATTACATTTGGGTATGTATCCAGTAAATGATCCTCAAGCAGTGCGTGAACCAAGACCAGATGTGAGTTATAATGTATCTGGTACAACTGGATTAATGACGAATCCGTATGATCCAAATGTTAATAATGTGGATGATGCAGGATATCCATTGGATGGTAGTAGACAGATTCAATGGGGATGGCAACCAGTTGGTGGTTCTAGTCAATTTGATGCTGGCTTAACACCTAATAATTTAGTGCCTACAGTTCAAATAGGTACTGTTACAATAGTTACAACATAAGGAGAAACAAAATGGCATTTAGAAAAGCAGCTGATGGTATTACCAAAACAGGTAAAACTAAAGGCGATAATTTAGGCGATACTGGACCTACAGTTGGTATTCAATCTGGCAAAGGTTCTAAAGGTGCATCTACAGTTACATCTCAAGCGATGAAAGCTGTGGGTCGTAATTTAGCTCGTGCTAACAATCAAAAAAAAGGTAGATAATCATGGAAAAGAAAGTTAATCCAACCCCAGCTGGAGAATATCCACTTGGCCATGCAAAAGAAAACAAAGATGCTAGTGCATATACTGGCTTTGTTTATCCTGCAGGCGGTGGTGATGATATCAATGTTTATAAACAACCAATCAATATTGATGTTCAAGCTGAAGTTTATGAGCAAGGCACAAACACAAACAAAATGAATATTTCTGCAGGCGTTGCAGCTAAAAATGCATTTGCTCCAGAAAATCAATTTGGCGTAAAAGAAATGCGTGGTTATGGTGCAGCAACCAAAGGTCGTAAAATCAGTGGTAAACAAGGCTAATTAATGAATTACGTTCAGCTTTATCAAGCTATACAAGATTACTCTGAAACTACAGAACAGTTATTTGTATCTAACATTCCTCGTTTTGTTCAAGAAGCTGAGGATAGAATCTATAACTCTGTTCAAATACCAGCATTACGTAAAAACGTTACTGGTACTTTAACTACAGGTAATCAATATTTATCATTACCTAATGATTGGTTAGCTAATTATTCTTTAGCTTTAATTGATTCTTCTGGTAACTATAGTTTCTTATTAAATAAAGATGTGAACTATATTAGAACAGCTTTCCCTACAGTATCTTATCAAGGTGAACCTACTCATTATGCATTGTTTGGATCTCAATATGGCAATATTGATGAATTGTCATTGATTTTAGGTCCAACACCAGATGCGGATTATACTGCTGAATTACATTATTTTTACTATCCACCTACCATTGTGCAAGGTCAAATTGTTACATTTGGTGCATTAACTGTAGTAGGTTCTGGTTATGTTCCAGGATCATATGAAGAAGTATCATTAACTGGTGGATCTGGATCTGGAGCTACAGCTACAATTGTAGTTAATTCATCTGGTAATGTAAACTCAGTTACATTAAAAGATGGTGGTCAATTTTATGCTGTCAATGATACATTAAGTGCAGCTTCATCATCATTAGGTGGATCTGGAACTGGCTTTAGCATCTCAGTTAATACAGTATCTAATGCAAATGGCACAAGCTGGTTAGGCGATAATTTTGATCCAGTATTACTTTATGCTTCATTAAGAGAAGCTATGTTATTCCAAAAACAAGAACCAGATATGATTAAGAATGTAGAAGATAAGTATACAGAAGCTCTACAACAACTTAAACGTCTTGGTGATGGCCTTGAAAGAGGTGATGCTTATAGAGATGGTCAAGTCAAAATTAAAATTAAAACATAATGAGAACTTGTAGAATTTGTTTAAAAGATAAACCATTAAATGAGTATCCAAATCATTCTTTATATAAAGATGGTAAAGAAACAAAATGTAAAACTTGTTTATCTGAATATAGAAAAGCTAAATGGAATGCTAATTTAGAAGTATCACGTAGTTATGGTTGTAAATATAAAGCAAAAAACCGTGAAATTATAGCCAAAAAAAATATGGAATATGTGTTAAATAATCCAGAAAAACGTAAAAAAACTATGAAAGAATATAGACAAAGAACTAAGCCATTGCAAGCATATTATGCTCGTAAAAGACAAGCAAGTTTATTAAATAGAACACCTAAATGGCTCACAAAAGATGATTTATGGTTAATTAAAGAGACATATGAATTAGCTGCTTTAAGAACTAAACATTTTGGATTTAAATGGCATGTTGACCATATAATTCCATTACAAGGAAAATTAGTATCTGGATTACATATGATTGAAAATTTACAAGTTATACCAGAAAAACATAATTTATCTAAACATAATAAGTTTGAGGTAAATGTATGATAGTTCAAACAGTTTGCACAGTATTTACATTTAATATGCTAAGCGGAGCTGAAGACTTTAATAGTCCAAGTCCCTATGTATATAAAATAGCTTTATATAATGCTAATGCTGATTTAAACAATACAACAGTAGCTTATACAACTACGAATGAAGTTACTGGAACTGGATACACTGCTGGAGGAATAATACTAACTCCTAGTGTTGGAAGTGACCCAACTAATAACACATCCTATGTGACATTTAGCAATGTTACTTGGAGTCCTGCAAGTTTTACTTGTAGGGGCGCTTTGGTCTATAATAGCACTACTGGAGCAGCCGTTTGTGTATTAAATTTTGGATCTGATAAAACAGCCACCAATAGTTTCCAAATCCAATTTCCATCAGCAACATCAACTAGTGCAATATTAAGAATTCAATAAGGAGAAATCATGCATAAAGAAAAACAAGGCTTTGGTGATTCAGCCATTGCCACATTAAATACAAACGCTATATCTGCAGAAGATATGGGCGTACATGGTCACTATCATGTTGTATGCCGTGATAAAGATGGCAACATTAAATGGGAAGAAGAATTTCCTAATTTAGTTGTAGCTATAGGCAAACAACTTATGTTAGATACATTATTAAGAACTTCAGGTACTTATACTACAGTTGGACCTTTCTTAGGTTTAACTAATGCTACTTTAACTCCAGCAGCTACCGATACTATGACAACTTTAGTTGGTGGTGGTAAAGAATTTACTAACTACACAGTAGGTGGTTCAGCAGTTCGTGGTACAGCAGTATTTGCAGCTTCAACATCATCAGGTACAACACCTTCTAATGTTACAACATCAACAGCTTCTGCTATTACTTACACTATTACAGGTGCAGGTGGTACAGTTTATGGTTGTTTCTTAGTGACAGGTTCTGGTGCTGTAAGCACACAAAGCTCAACTGCAGGTACTTTATATAGTGAAGGTAATTTTGCAACTGCTAAAGTTACAACAGCTGGTGATACAGTAAGCGTTACTTATTCGACAACTGCAACAAGCTAAGGAGTCCTAAATGGCTCTAGCGTTAAATGATCGTGTCCAGCAGCAGGGTACGGCCAATACCACAGTTAGTTTTACCTTAACGACCTCAGTTACTGGGTTCCAATCCTTTGCCGTAGTTGGTAATGGAAATACAACCTATTATGGTGCAACAGATGCATCTGGTAACTGGGAAGTAGGTATTGGTACGTATTCTACAACTGGACCCACATTAACACGTACAACAATCTTAGCCTCAAGTAACTCTGGTTCAGCTGTTACTTTCTCAGGCACAGTTAATGTTTTTGTCACATACCCTTCAGAAAAATCAGTTAATTTAGATGGTTCAAATAATGTATCTGCTTTAGGTACTGTTTCTTCTGGCACTTGGCAAGGTACAACCATAGGTGTTGCTTATGGTGGTACAGGCGTTACAAGTTCATCTGGTGCTAACTCTGTAGTTATCCGTGATGCTAATTCTAACATTGTTACTAATAACTTTTTAGCTGGATATAATGTTATCACAGCTTCTGGAGGCACTACAGTACTTACAGTAGCCTCTGCTTATTATCAAAGAATTAGTGGATCTACAACACAAACGATTCAATTACCTAATGCAACGACGTTAGCTAACGGTCAAGGTTTTACTTTTGATAATGATTCATCTGGTACAGTTACTATTGTTGATAATGCTTCAACAACGATTGATACAGTTCCTTCTGGTGCTTATTCTTATATCTTTGTAGAAGATAATTCAACCTCTGCTGGATCATGGGGTAAATATGCCCTAATTCCAGCTTCTTATGACTTTAGTACTACTACTGCAAACTTTGGTACAGCTACAATTACAAATGCTACCTATCAAGGTAATACGATTGCTTCAGGATATGGTGGTACTGGATTAACTACATTTACAGCTGCAAATAATGCCTTATATTCAACATCAGCTTCAGCATTAGCCGCTGGTACTTTACCTGTTGCAGCTGGTGGTACAGGAGCTGTAACTTTAACAGGCTATGTTTATGGTAATGGTACAGGTGCTTTTACAGCATCAACTACGATTCCAACTTCAGCTTTAACTGGTAACTATGTAAGTACATTTAGCGGTGGATCTACAGGTTTAACTCCAAATACTGCAACTACAGGCGCAATCACATTAGCGGGTACTTTGGCTACAGGATATGGTGGTACAGGATTAACAAGCTTTACATCAGGTGGTGCAGTATATGCAACATCAACAAGTGCTTTAACAACAGGTACACTTCCTGTAACATCAGGTGGTACAGGTCAAGCGAGTGCATTAACTCAATATGGTGTAGTATATGGATCAACTACTTCTGCTATGGGAACTACTGCAGCGGGTACATCTACACAAGTATTACATGGTAATGCATCAGGCGCTCCAACATGGAGTTCAGTATCTTTAATAGCAGATGTATCAGGCACACTACCCATTACTAACGGTGGTACAGGACAAACAACAGCTTCAGCCGCATTTAATGCTTTAAGTCCAGTAACAACGACTGGTGATTTAATTCTTGGTAATGGTACTAATAGTGCTACAAGATTGCCTATTGGTGCAAATACTTATGTTCTTACTTCTAACGGTACAACAGCATCATGGGCAGCAGCTTCATCTGGATTAACTATCACAGCAAGTTCTACTAACTCAGCTTTTTATTTACCATTTACAAGCGCTTCTAGTGGATCTATTACTGGCGCAAATATCAATACAAGTATTAATGTAAATCCATCAACAGGTGCTTTAACTGCTCCTGAAGTTGTAGCTTCAAATGGTATGTTGGTTCATAGCTCAACCGTATCTACAAGTTATTCTATTCCATCAGGTTCTAACGCTATTGCAGCTGGACCTATGACTGTAGCATCTGGAGCATCAGTTACAATACCTTCTGGATCTCGTTGGTTGGTGCTATAAATGTTTGGATATGCAGCATTTGCTCAACCTACATTTGCTGGATTGGGCGGTAATTCATATGTATTTACTGTTACTGAAAATATTGGCGTAGCAGATAGTAATACACAAACATGGACTTTTGGTCAAACGATTACAGAAAATGTAACTATAGGTAATGTTGATTCAGAAGCTGGATTATTTTTTGATAGTATAGTAGAAAATTTTGGTGTAGCTGATTCAAGCACTCAATTAACTACTTACAATGTATCTCTTGCAGAAAATAGTAATGTAGCTGATACACCAACCATAGCAGCACAATTTGCATCAAGCATATCAGAAAATAGCAATTTAGCAGATTCATCAGTACAGTATTTTGCAGCATTAGACACAATTACACAAAATGTAAATATGGGTGATTCTAATAGCCAGCAAACTAACTTTACACAAAGCATAGCAGAGAATAGTAATTTAGCTGATTCTCAAACTATTACAGCTCAATTTGTATCAAGCATTACTGAAAATATGAATATGCAAGATGCAATTAGTATTGTTGCTAATTTTGTTACAAGTCAAACTGAAAATATTACTGTAGATGATATAAGGCAAATTGGTATAGCTTTCTTCTTTACAGTGACAGAAAGATTTAGTCCTTCAGATGCAGAAACTATTATTCAGGTGTTTACTGAGTCTGTCATTGAAAATGTGAATATGGCTGATTCTGCTTCTATAGCAGCCCAATTTAGAGCTTCTATTATAGAAACAATAGCTATAGCAGATAGCTTCCATAATCGTGGTTGGTTTGCAATTAATGATAATCAAACTGTGACATGGAATAAAATTAATAATACCAATACAGCGACTTGGACGACTATAAACAACACAGAATCAACGAATTGGACCCAAATTAACAATAGTCAATAAGGTCAAAATAAATTATAATATACGGAAATAAGGACTTACTATGGCATCCACCTACTCCACAAGTTTAAGGCTCCAACTCATTGGCACTGGCGACCAAGCTGGTACATGGGGTACGACTACAAACACCAATTTAGGCACTCTTTTAGAGCAGGCTATTACTGGCTATTTATCTATTAATATAGCTGGTTTAACTACTTATACATTAAGTAGCTACAATGGTGTTTCAGATGAGTCTAGAAACGCTGTATTGGTCTTTACAGGCGCTTTATCAGCAGATTGTACCATAGTCACCCCAGCAGTTAATAAAGTCTATATTATTAACAATGCTACATCAGGTGGTAAAAATGTCATTATGTCTAATGGTTCTGGTACAACAGTATCAGTTCCAAATGGTCAAACTTATATTGTTTATTCAGATGGTACTAATTTTTACTTTGCTTCTAACTTTAATGCAGGCAACGTACAAATTACAGGCGGTACTATTGATGGTACAGCGATTGGTAATACAGTACCTTCAACAGGTAATTTTACAACTGTAACCACACCAACCATTACAAGCACAACTGGCACTGTTACATTTAATACAACAGGAGCAGTGGTTCTTCCAGTAGGTAATACATCACAAGAACCTAGCCCACCATCTGCTGGTATGATTAGATTCAACAGCGATAATGGTTCATTTGAAGGCTACAATGGATTAACATGGGGTGCTATTGGTGGAGCATCTAATAAAACAGCTACAGGTTTATGGCAAAACGCACAAACAATTTTAACAAATCAAACGATAGACACTGGTTATAATGCCATGTCAACAGGTCCAATCACAATTGCAGGTGGCGTATCGGTTACAGTTCCGACTACAAGTACTTGGCTAGTATTATAATGACAAACTCATTGTATTGGATACATCATCCAGATCATACAGATATATTTACACAAGGTTATATTGGTGTAACTAACAATACAAACGATAGATTTGAAGAGCATAAAAATAGAACAAAAAATGCTCATTTAAAAAATGCAATTAATAAGTATGGCTGGGATAACCTAGTAAAAAAAGTTATAATTATAGCTGATGAAGCCTATTGTTTAATGATAGAAGCTCAACTAAGAGCATCAGATAGCATAGGTTGGAATATAGTAATTGGTGGTGGAAAGCCTCCAACAGCTAAAAAAGGTTGCAATAAAGGCAAAACAGCTTGGAATAAAGGAAAATCTCCTAGCGAAGAAACTAGGTTAAAAATAAGTTTAGCTAATATTGGAAAACAATCCTGGAATAAAGGACAAAAAACTCCAGAGCATATTAAACTTAAATTAAGTTTAGCTAAGTTAGGTAAGCCAGGACCAAGACTTGGATCAATTGTTTCTGAAGAAACAAAACAAAAGATAAGTGTCTCTAAAAAAGGCAAAAGATTATCTGATGATGTTTATAAAAAACAAGCATTATCTAGAATTGGATTTAAACACGAATTAGTAAAATGCCCGCACTGTAGTAAAATAGGCGGAATAACTGCAATGCCAAGATGGCATTTTAACAACTGCAAATTTAAGGAGAATTAACAATGGCCTCTACAATCAACGCCCTGAGTTCGGGAGCTGGTGGTATAGTCACAACGGGTGACTCATCAGGTATAGTAGCAATTCAAAGTAATGGAACGACTTATGCAACCATAAGTGTCAATGGAATTACATTCCCATCTTGGACTACAGCTACTCGCCCTGCTTCTCCTACGGCTGGTTCTACTGGATGGAATACAACAACAGGATATGTTGATGTTTATAATGGTACAACTTGGACATCATTAGCTACAACAACAATAATTCCAATCACTGCATCATATTTAGTAGTTGCTGGTGGAGGTGGTGGAGGAACTGGAGCCAATCCAGGTGCAGCTGCAGGCGGAGGTGGCGCTGGTGGATATGTAACAGGAACTATTACTTTATCTTCTGGTACTGTATACACAGCTACTGTTGGTGGTGGTGGTGCTATTAATACAAATGGTAGTAATTCTACATTTACTGGTGTAACTACTGCTGTTGGCGGAGGTGGTGCTGGTAATGGAGATACTGTTGGATCTTCTGGCGGTTCAGGCGGTGGTGGATCAGGAGGATTGAATACTACACGAAATGGCGGTGCAGGTACACCAGGCCAGGGTAACGCTGGTGGATATTACTCAAATAATCCTACAGGTGCTAATGGTGGTGGCGGCGGAGGTGGTTCAGGCGCAGTGGGCGGAAACAATGTTTATGGTGGACCCTCTGCAAAAGGTGGCGATGGAGGTGCAGGTACAGCTTCTTCAATTACTGGAACTCCAGCTACTTATGCAGGTGGCGGTGGCGGTGGTAGTAATAATGGTAGTATAACTGCTTCTGGCGGAGCAGGTGGAGGCGGTAATTCAGGCGTAGGATCAACTTCACCTGGCATTAATGGCACTGCAGGAACTGCAAATACAGGTGGAGGTGGTGGAGGTGCAAACACTCTTGGGTCTTCAGGCGCTGGTGGTTCAGGAGTTGTAATTCTATCCGTACCTACTATTCAATATACAGGCACAACAACAGGTAGCCCAACAATCACTACATCAGGTTCTAATACAATCATCAAGTGGACCTCTGGTTCAGGTACATACACAGCTTAAGGATAAACTATGTCAAGCATTTTACTTTCAGGTGATACGAGCGGAACGCTTACACTTACTGTACCCTCGGTGGCAGGTAGTAATACTATTACTTTGCCCGCTCTAACCGGCACTATTATCACAACAGCGTCAACATCAGGTATACCTAATACTGTCAACTGGACCACAGTGCAAACAGCAAACGTGAACCCAGCGGTAGCAGGTACAGGTTACCCAATGAACACAACAAGCGGCGCTTTAACCGTGACACTCCCTGCATCTCCAACAGCAGGTAACATGATTTCAGTGGTAGATTATGCTGGTACTTTTGCAACAAACAACTTAACCCTAAACCCTAATGGTGGGAAAATAAACGGATCAACGTCAAATGCAGTTTTAAATACAAATCGTGAGGCTGTTAATATTGTTTATGTAGATTCAACTCAAGGATGGTTAGCTTATAGTGATGTTTATTCTACAACCGCTCCTTTACCTCAAACTTATACAGCTTCTTATCTTGTTGTAGCAGGTGGGGGCGGCGGGGGATATGGGGGAACAACTAATGGTGCTGGCGCTGGTGGAGCTGGGGGTTATTTAACAGGTACCCTTACTTTAACATCTGGAACTACATATACAGCAGTGGTTGGAGGTGGAGGTACAGGAAGTTCTGGTAGCCCTGGCGGTGGATCTGGAAGCACTTCTTCATTCCCTGGAGTTACATCTGCAGTTGGAGGAGGAGGAGGCGGAACTTCTACACCTGGTGGATCTGCAGGTATTTCTGGAGGATCTGGTGGTGGTGGCGCTGGTAGCGCTGCGGCTCCTTATACAAATGCAGGATCTGGTACACCAGGTCAAGGAAATAATGGTGGTACTGGAGCTGGACCAGGCGGTGGCGGTGGCGGTGGCGGTGGCGGTGCTGGTGGCACTGGAAGCAACTGTGTAGCTCCTCAAGCTGGTGCTGGTGGTACTGGATCAGCTAATTCTATTACAGGAACCCCTGCTACTTATGCTGGTGGTGGAGGCGGTGGTTGTTCTACTCAAAATCCATTCTCTGTAGGAGCTGGAGGTTCTGGAGGCGGAGGAGCAGGTAGCGGATCTCCATCAGTTGCAGGGACATCAGGAACATCTAATACAGGTGGTGGTGCAGGTGGTGGCGGTACTAATGGATCAGGTGGATCTGCGGGGGGTAATGGTGGTTCAGGTGTAGTTATACTTTCTGTTCCTACAGCTAATTACTCTGGTACTACAACAGGTTCTCCTACAATTACAACATCTGGTTCTAACACAATTATTAAGTGGACTAGTGGCTCAGGAACTTACACAGCATAATGGCTAAATTTGGTATAGCAGGAGATACATCTGGTGTAATAACAGTGCAAGGACCTAGCGTTGCAGGCAGCAACACACTCACATGGCCAGCAGAAACAGGCACTGCGTATTTAACAACATCAACTACAGCCTTACCAGGTCAAATCGCATGGAACACAACAGTACAAACAACAGGGTTCACAGCGGTAGCGTATGGCGGTTATTTCTGTAATACAACATCTGCTGCGTTTACAGTTACACTCCCAGCAACACCAACACGTGGTCAGTTTGTAGTCATTGTTGACTATGCTGGAACTGCGGCTACTAATAATATAACTGTGTCTGGAAATGGTGCAAATATTGCAGGTAGTTCTGCTCCACAATTGCTTCAAACTAATAGACAGGGTATTACATTTACTTATATTGATTCTACTCAGGGCTGGTTAGCTTCTAGCAACGTTTATGGAGGAGCAACACCTTTTGTACCAAGCACATATTCAGCTAGTTATTTAGTTGTAGCAGGGGGTGGCTCTGGTGGAGCTAATGCTGGTGGTGGTGGTGGAGCTGGTGGATATTTAACTGGCACAACTACTTTAACTCAAGGAACTGTTTATACACTTACCGTTGGAGCTGGAGGTACTTCTGTAGTAAATACTGTAGGAAACAATGGTAATAATTCTGTATTAAGTGGTGGTTCAATTTCAACAGTTACTGCAACTGCAGGTGGCGGAGGTGGAAATCAAAGCATAGTAGCTAAATCTGGAGGATCAGGTGGTGGAGGTGGAGGTTCTGTATCTCAACCTGGTGCTGGAGGAAGTGGTACTCCTGGTCAAGGAAATACTGGAGGTAATGGTGGCGGAGGGGC
>Ga0214175_1000323_pt1 | contig 14254 bp, 9 predicted proteins | sample TroBogEpilimnion_17_FD_153013 | JGI IMG/M metagenome (GOLD analysis project Ga0214175, IMG submission 153013) | Freshwater microbial communities from Trout Bog Lake, WI - 09AUG2007 epilimnion | ecosystem: Environmental > Aquatic > Freshwater > Lake > Epilimnion/Euphotic zone | place: Trout Bog...
TCATCGACAAACAAGGCATCCTCAGGAAGAATGGTATGAAAGGTGATGCCACTGTCGATACCAAACTTCTTGAAGAAATCGTTACCCCACTCCTCAATACGCCATAGTTAAAAGTGCACTCGCACACCCATTGATGCAATGAAAGTCGGTGCCACCTGAATACCATTTAAGTTCTGATACACAGGCAACTGCACGTTTCCGTATACCTGTGTTGCAGGAGTCAGTTGATATAACAATCCCGGAGTGGCATATAAGAGCGTTCCTCCTGTTGCCCAGGTATCCGCTGCAGTGCCGCTGTCAGCAGTCTTATAGAGGTAATTGAACTGCAGAGTGGGCACCCATTTGTCCCAGCCCTGATAGTTTGTACCCACATTAATATTGAGTGCATTGCCTGGTCGATAGGAAGAGCCACCAGTCCCGCCATTAGCAACACTATTGATTGAGGCAATATTGGATGGAACATTAGTGGGCTTTACGGTCGCCTGATACTGGACGTTAGCAAAGTAACCCCAGTTTTCTGTTTGAGGAATAAAGCCAAATTTATACACTCCCAGAATGGCGTCGGTTGAACCCGTACCCAACTGCAATCCTGGATCAACCGCCTGAGTCGTCCCATTATTGCCTGTCACCGTCTGAGAATTATTGCCCGTGGGCAACTTCACTCCAAACTGAATACCCCAATCTTTTTGTTCAGCAAAGCCAAAGTAGCGACCAATCATTTTGATATCGCCAAAGCCACTGGCTTGAGAGTTGTATCCGTTGGTACCCGTTGGCCAACCACCATCACCATCTTCTGGATTCGCAGAGCCGTAGGTCATATGTGTTCGCATGATGTAAGGCAGGATTACAGTACCGCCCCACTTTTCACCATCGTTGTAATCCAAAGAAGCAGTCACATAATTATTTTGCGTAAAGCCTTCAACCTCAGCAGGCAGTCCCGTTTTAGGATTGATCGTATTAACAGCTTGCTGTTGAGAGATTGTTCCTGTGCCTGACCGCAACTGGTTTTGATTCAGACTGTCATAACGCAGATCGAAGGTCCAACCTTGGGAAGAACCCATTCCTTGAGTACCAATATCGGTATTCAGACTGCAACCACAACTAGCACAAGCTAACACTTTTGCTGCTGGCATAAGCAATGCCATTGCCAATATTAATTTTTTTAATTTCATTTACCGCTCCAACCATGATGACCAAATGCATAGCAAGCGCTATGCCCTAATAACTAAATTAGGCTTGTACTGGAGGAGCTGCTGAGGGGGGAGTGACCCAATTTGCGAGTGGCTTGGGTGATTGATAGAAAAGCGCTGGAAATACAGCGTAAGTTTGAGGTGCATCAACGGAGATGTGACTCTCAAATGATGGGGTAATACTGGCATGAGCAAGACAGTAGGGACAAGCTTGCATTTTGATATCGGCTTGACTAGAGTCGTCCGATTGCATTTGCACCATCTTGCTACCCGAGGTAGAACATACCTCCATTGCAAAACTGGTATTACCTTTCACTACTGCATGAGAAATCGCCGGTGCAAGCGCACTCATCAGAATCGATGCTGCAGCGATCCAGTGAACAAGTTTGCGGTTGCGGAATGACATGATTGGAGAATTTTATCTGAAAATGCATCAGGGGGCCCGTAGGCCCCTGATTACAGATTGCTTACCCCTCAATCAAGCAATTAAGGCGTACCACGAGCATTAGCTGCATCAATAAAGCGCTTGCGGGCAGGCGCCAAAATGAACTTAGCAGTAAAGGCTGCGGTGATAGTCACTACTGCTCCAGCGATGAATACAGTATTCCAGTTACCCCCAGCAGAAAGTACTGAAGCAAAAGGCACGATTAAAGAAGCTGTTCCTTTAGCAGTGTAAAGAGTGCCGGCATTACCAGCCGCATTCTTCACTCCGAAGGTATCTGCGCAAATTGCTGGGAAGATGGAGAAAATCTCGCCCCAGAACAAAAAGATCAAAGCTGCAAAGGTCATAAATAAGATTGGGTCATGACCATAGTTCATCAAACCAAGCATCGCTAAGCCTTCGCCAGTGAACACGATAAACATCGTATTCTCACGACCAATTTTGTCTGAGATAAATCCGCACAGAGGGCGTGTGAAGCCATTACAGAGATTGTCGATTGACAAAGTCATGGTCAGCAAGGGCAAGGTTGTACCAAAAAGCATCATTGGTAAAGTAGCCAAGCCATAGTCTTTGGCGATAGGGCCGATTTGAGCGGTTGCCATCAAACCACCAGCCGCAACCACAACAAAGATTACATAGATCAACCAGAACAATGGTTTTTTAATCATCTGACCTGCGGTGTAATCCACTTTAGTAGTGACAACACGTGGTGCAGCCTGAATTCCTTTGGGTGGAGTAGGCTTGGTCATCAATAAAGCCAAGATGAAAATCAATACACCCTGCGCAATTCCAAAGAAGAAGAAGGCTTGCTCGTATCCCTGAGCAATGATCATATTGCCAATTGGAATAACGGTGATCGCAGCACCAGCACCGAAACCAGCAGCAGTCAGGCCAGCAGCTAAACCGCGCTTGTCTGGAAACCATTTAAGAGCATTCCCAACACAGGTGCCATAAACGCAACCAGCACCAATACCTGCAACAACCGCGGCAGCGTAGAGCATTTCCAAAGAAGTTGCCATGCTATCCATGACCCAACCAGCACCTGCAAAAACTGCGCCAATCATGATCACAATTTTGGGGCCAAACTTATCGACCATCCATCCCTCAACTGGCACTAACCATGTCTCCACCACAATAAATATGGAAAATGACAATTGGATTGCTGAGAGTGCCCAATCTGTTTTTACGTGAATGGGATTAACGAACAAAGTCCATGCGTACTGTAAATTGGCAACAAGCCCCATGCAGATGATGCCGAAAAAAAGCTGTGCCCAGCGGTTATGCCAAGGTTTAGTCACTTGTTATTCTCCATGAATTGTTATTAGTTATATGCAACTTCTAAACTTCTATTTTTATTCTGTTAATCCTTAAAGCAGCTTTTACCAATGAGGCTAGCCGTCTAAAAGACTGTGATGAATTCTCAAGCAGTTCATCTTCTATAGTATTGACAGTAATCAAGAATTACCAAAATCAGGATTAGTGATTACCCTCGTTTAATCGTCGGGGAAAAGGCAATAAAAAACCACCCGAAGGTGGCTTTTTTGTTTAATCCAACTAGACTACAAATTACATGCCGCGGTATGCGCCATCAAAATCATAGTGACGTGCCTGCTCTTCAGCGACAGTCTTTTCTGAGAAAAGTTGATTAATCATGTTGATCAATTGGGCCATTTGTAATCTCCTAAGGGTTAATACCTAGATTATAACCCTAATAAGAATTGACTGCAAATTGGCCTAATTTGACCCCGAAAGACAGGGTATAGGCATATAAGTACCTGTTTTTATTGATATTTATTGTTTTTCGGTGGTGCCGCTTGCCGGAATCGAACTGGCGACCTTTTCATTACGAATGAACTGCTCTACCAACTGAGCTAAAGCGGCGACTTGAGGTGGGGATTTTAACGGAAGCGGTCTAAAAGCTTCTTACTTCCCTTGTCTAGGGCAGTGGAATCCTTAATCAGGAATTGCAGACCATTGGCATCTGAAATAAGCAATGTATTGCCAGAGATCCGACGAATATCCTCCTCGCCTTTTAACCGAATACGGGTTGGGCCGCGGTTTGTCTCTATATCCCAAATGCTCGGGGTCGCAAAGGTGGAGACTTTCACAATTTTCTCGATCACCGGCATGAATTCACGGGTGGCAAGTTCCGCCTCAATCAACTGTAGTTCGTCCCGAGGAATGAGGGTGACGCTCGGAAACCAGCACAATTCTTTACCCGATGAATCCATCAGACCGATACCAGCCTCAATTGCTGTAATCGGAAAAGCACGAACGGGATAGACACCCACATGGCGAGTGCCAACATGATCGATCAGCACCAATCTACCAAGATCATCTCGCTCTAGGCGATGAGATAGATTTGTCATCACACTCCTCCCCCGAGATTTTTAGCCATCATTTGCAAAGACTCTTCTTGTTGTACGTCTTCATTTTCTTGAACAGTGTCACCAATCGCACCACCTTCCACCAACTCAGCTGCCTGCCGAATTTGGGCCTGGTACAACTGGTAGTAAGCGCCCTGCGCATCCATCAAGGCATCATGCGTACCAATCTCCACAATCTCGCCTTTATCCAAGACCACCAAGCGATCTGCTTTACGCAAAGTAGAGAGTCGGTGGGCAATCGCAATGGTGGTTCGCCCTTTTACGAGGTTATCCAGCGCCTTCTGAATTTCTTTTTCAGTAGTGGTGTCGACTGAAGAAGTCGCTTCATCCAAAATCAGAATGGCGGGATTAATGAGAAGTGCACGTGCAATCGAGATCCGTTGACGCTCACCACCCGACAAAGACTGGCCGCGCTCTCCCACCAAGGAGTCATAACCCAAAGGTAGGCGCAGAATAAATTCATGAGCATGAGCGGCTCTAGCAGCCTGAATGATTTCTTCACGAGTCGCATCGGGTTTGCCATAGGCAATGTTTTCTGCAATCGTGCCAAAGAATAAAAATGGTTCTTGTAAGACCAAGCCAATCCGCTTACGGTAATCTGCAATACCGATACTGCGAATATCGCGCCCATCCAATGCAATTGATCCAGCGCTGACATCATAGAAACGGCAAATCAAATTCACGAGGGTACTTTTGCCAGAGCCGCTGTGTCCAACTAAACCCACCATTTCGCCTGGAGCAATTTCTAGGTTAATCCCCTTGGTCACTGCGCGATTACCGTAACGGAAACCGACTTCTTTAAGGCTGATGCGGCCCTCAACCTTTGCAAGCGGTGCTGGGTTAATCGGCTCTGGAACACTCGAGACGTGATCCAAGATATCGAAGATACGCTTAGCTCCAGCTGCTGCTTTCTGGGTATGCGAAACAATTCGACTCATTGAATCTAGGCGAATGTAGAAGCGACCGATGTAAGCCAAAAAAGCAATCAAGACGCCCACACTGATACGCCGATGGGCAACCTGCCAAATCCCAAAACCCCACACCACTAAAAGACCGGTCTCAGTTAACAAAGTAACCGTTGGTGAGAATAGACCCCAGACACGGTTCACACGATCATTAATTTGCAGATTGTGTTTATTGGAGTCAACGAAACGTTTGAGTTCGCGATCCTCTTGTGCAAACGCTTTGACCACCCGAATGCCTGGAATCGTATCCGCCAAAATATTCGTCACTTCGGACCAAATGCGATCAATCTTTTCAAAACCAAAGCGCAATTTATCGCGCACAACATGAATCATCCATACGATGAAGGGGAGTGGCGCTAAAGTGACTAAAGCAAGCAAAGGATCAATCGAGACTAAGATGGCAGCAGTCATCGTAATCATCAACACATCGGTTGCGAAATCGAGGGCGTATAACGATAAGAAAACACAAATCCGATCAGTCTCAGCGCCAATGCGTGCGATCAAGTCTCCTGTTCGTTTTCCACCAAAATACTCTAAAGATAATTTAAGTAAATGTTCGAAGGTTGTATTGCGAAGATCGGCGCCGATCCGCTCGCTCACTAAGGCAAGTAAATACGTCTTCCACCAACCCAGACCCCAAGCCAATAGCGCTGCGCCAAACAGGGCCAGCAAATACAGGCTGGCTAAATGAAAATCAATTGGCTGACCTTTTTCATAAGGAATCAAAATATGATCCATCAAAGGCATCGTGAGGTATGGCGGGACTAAGGTAGCACCTGTCGACAATAAAGTCAGCACGAATCCCAAAAGGAGTTTGTTTTGATAAGGCTTAGCAAAGCGCCATAACTTAAACAAGGTCCAAGTAGATGGTGGCGCATCATCTTCAGGATCACATGTTGGGCATGCATCCGTATTAGCCGGTTTAGGACTGAGACAAATAGGACAAATTTGTTTGTCGTATTCATTAATGACATGCTCTTCATTCACATGATGAGCAGCATTCATCTTTTTGAAGCTGGCCTGCAAACGAAGAACATGGGGATTGACTGCTAATGTGAAATACCAAATGTTTTCGAGGCGATGGGGTGTTTCTAATTTGAGATGCCCCACTCCAGCATGGTCTCCATGCACTAAGGTGTTATCAGCAAGGATCGGCCATGACATCACCTCTTTGCCATTGGTCCAAACGAGACCCTTCTCCATTAGCAATAAAAGGCTTTTTTCAAAACGCAGGTTTTGGTCTAAGTCGAGCTCGACCCAGGCCAGAACTTGGCCAAGATCCGCCGCGGGGAATTGCAGCCCGCCCAATATCCTCTGCCAATCACTCGGAAGAATCGGGGTTTGAGGGGAAATTTCAGGCTTCATTGACCTTAAAAGTATAGTGGAGCATGGGTTTTTTCTATTTATAGAGATTGTCAACTTTAGAGGGGTCAAAGCCGTTGAACAAGGCAACTAAGCCGTTTTGCATATTTTTGCTGATTTTGTGGATTTAATTAAAACTAGAAACAGGAAGACAGTCGGACTAGCTTAAGCCTCCCAAGCCTAGCTCCGTGCACCACGATGCCCCAATTACTTGATAAATCGATTGAGATCCTGAGCGTTAAGCATCTCAAAGGCCCCAATATGTGGACCTACCATCCCGTGATCGAGGTTTGGGTCGATATTGGGGATTTAGAGGACTACCCTTCTAACCTAATACCCGGTTTCTATGATCGCCTAGTAAAGGCACTCCCCAGCCTTCAGGAACACCGCTGCAGTTATGGCGAGCCAGGTGGTTTTCTAAAAAGAGTTGAAGAAGGCACTTGGCCAGCGCACATTCTGGAGCACCTCACCTTAGAGTTGCAGAACCTTGCGGGCATCCCAGGAGGATTTGGTAAGGCGCGTGATGGCGATCGTCGTGGCGTTTACAAAGTCATCGTCAGCGCCATCAATCAGGAAGTGACTCTCACCGCACTTCAATATGCGCGCGACCTTTACCTCACCTTAGCCCAAGACACCAAAGATCCTGTCGCTGAAGTCAAAACCATTATTGAAAACTTACGCGAGCTTAGTGATGACCTATTACTTGGCCCTAGTACAGCATGCATCGTTAATGCTGCTGAAGAGCGTGGCATTCCTTCGATTCGCCTGTCTTCTGGTAATTTAGTCCAACTCGGTTATGGCGCAAAGCAACGTCGTATCTGGACGGCTGAGACCGATCAAACCAGTGCAATCGCTGAAACTATTTCGCGCGATAAAGATTTAACCAAGAGTCTGCTAGCCAGTGCTGGTGTTCCCACTCCAAAAGGCAGAACTGTCACTAGTCCCGATGATGCCTGGGAAGCTGCTCAGGATATTGGTCTGCCCGTTGTGGTCAAACCAATTGATGGCAACCATGGGCGCGGTGTCTTTATTAATCTCTATACCCAAGGAGAGATCGAAGCGGCTTATGCAGTCGCGATCAACGAAGGTAGCGAAGTACTGGTTGAGAAACACATCATTGGCGATGAACACCGTTTATTGGTAGTCGGCAATCGAGTAGTTGCTGCAGCTAAAGGTGAAACTGTTTGGGTCACTGGTGATAACCAACATTCAATCAAAGAATTAATTGAGATTCAGATTAACTCAGATCCCCGTCGTGGGACCGCAGAAGAATGCCCTCTTAATCCCGTTCGCATTGACTCTGCCGTTGAGCTTGAATTAGCGCGTCAACAGCTCACAGGCACCAGCATCCCTCCGCTTGATCAAAAAGTACTGATTCAAAGTAATGGCAATGTGGCATTTGATGTCACCGATCAAGTCCATCCTGATGTAGCTAGCCAAGTTGCTTTGGCTGCACGCGTCGTTGGTCTTGAGATTGCAGGAGTGGACTTGGTTGCTCAAGACATTAGTAAGCCGCTAGCTGAGCAAGGCGCTGCCATTGTCGAAGTCAATGCTGGTCCCGGACTATTGATGCACCTGAAGCCTGCCAGCGGTAGTCCACAACCCGTCGGTAAAGCAATCACTGACCACCTCTTTCCACCTGGTGCTAACTTCCGCATTCCTGTAGTTGGTATCACAGGCGAAAAAGGGAAAACCTCCGTAGCAGAAATGATTGCGCACTTTCTGCGCCTGACCAATATCAATGTTGGCCTAGCTTGTAGTAAAGGTTTGTACTTCGGTAATCGTGCAGTACAAACCCGTGATTCAGCCAATTGGGAAGATGCACGTAGAACCCTACTCAATCGCACTGTAGATGCGGCCGTGATTGAAAATAACTCACTTTCGATGTTGATAGAAGGATTAGCTTACGATCGCTGTCATGTTGGTGTAGTTCTAAATATGAACCCTAAAGCCAACTTTCCACAGTACGCGATCTATGATGAAGATCAGGTATTTAGCATTACGCGCACTCAGGTCGATGTCGTGCTACCAACCGGCATTGCTGTGCTCAATGCAGACGACGAGTGGGTTGCGAAGATGGCTGAGTTATCCGATGGTGAAGTGATTTTCTTTACACAAGATGCTGATTCTGCATTGATCAACATCCACTTACAGAATGGTGGGCGCGCAGTAATCGTAGGCAAACAACAGATCGCCCTAAAATGGGGTTTAAATGATCAAAAAAGTATTCCTGTGCCCTTACCCTCTCACGCTGCTATTGATCCACAGTGGCACTCACAAAACTTGGGTGCTGCAATTGCAGCGGCTTGGGGATTAGGCATTCCGTTTAACGTTATTGAAGCTGGTACGGAAACATTTGTACCCGATATGCTTCATACTGCCGAGGCTTAATTGGAAATCACTCGCATCCGCATTCTGCGTGGCCCAAATTTGTGGTCGCGCCACACTGCTCTTGAAGCAGTGGTTTCGTGCGAACCTGCGGAGCGCTCAATTGATCTCATTCCCCAGTTTGAATCTAAGATTCGCTCCCGTTTTCCGCAATTGGGCAATATGCGTCGCGGGGGTAAAAGTGAAGTGCTCTCATTGGCGCACGTCCTAGAGTATGCCGCCCTAGGACTTCAATCCCAAGCAGGCTGCCCTGTTACCTTTAGTCGTACGGTACAAACCATTGAAGAGGATGTCTATCAAGTAGTTGTGGAATACACCGAAGAGTTGGTTGCCCGTATGGCTTTTGACTTTGCATTTGCCTTAGTACAAGCTACCCTAAATGACAGCCCTTTTGATCTGACAGCCGCTCTAGGAGAGTTAGAAGCACTGTATGAGGATGTCCGTCTCGGTCCGAGTACTGGTTCAATCGTTGATGCTGCAATCCAACGCAATATTCCATTTCGTCGAATGACCGCAGGCAGTATGGTGCAGTTTGGCTGGGGCAGTAAACAGAAACGTATTCAAGCGGCAGAGACCAGCGACACCAGTGCGATTGCTGAGGCGATTGCACAAGACAAAGAACTCACAAAAAATCTATTAGCAGCTGCTGGCGTTTCTGTTCCAATTGGAGATGTGGTTACAACAGCAGATGATGCCTGGCGTGTAGCCCAAAAAATTGGCGGCCCTGTAGTTCTGAAACCTAAAGATGGCAATCAAGGTAAAGGCGTGGTTGCCAACATCCAAACCGAAGCTGAAATCCGTACTGGCTTTGAAGTCACACAAGCCTTTGGTGATGAAACTATCGTAGAACGTTACCTGCCGGGTCAAGACTATCGTCTTTTGGTGGTTGGTAATCGACTAGCAGCGGCGGCGCGGCGCGAACCCGCGCAAGTCGTTGGTGATGGAAGTCATACCGTTGCTCAATTGGTTGAAATCGAGAATCAAAATCCTCTGCGTGGCGATGGTCATGCAACAGCCCTAACTAAAATTCGGTTTGATGACATTGCCTTAGCGCACTTAGCTAGCGCCAATCTAACCCCTGCTTATATCCCCAAAAAGGGAGAGCGCGTCCTTTTGCGTAATAACGCCAACCTCAGCACTGGTGGCACTGCAACCGATGTGACTGACGACGTGCACCCCGATGTGGCTGCAAGCGCAATTGCTGCCGCAAAAATGATTGGCCTCGATATTGCAGGTGTCGATATCTTATGTGAAGAAATTTACAAACCTTTAGAAGCACAAGGTGGTGGCATCGTTGAAGTCAATGCTGCACCCGGGCTACGTATGCACCTCAAACCCTCGTATGGCAAAAGTCGTCCAGTTGGGGAATATATTGTGGATACGATGTTCCCCCAAGGTGAAGATGGTCGCATTCCGGTTGTTGCCGTCACTGGAACGAATGGCAAAACTACAACCGTTCGCTTGATTGCTCACCTTCTGAACGAAACTGGCCTAAGAGTAGGTATGACCACGACGGATGGCGTCTACGTCAATCAGCGCTTAATTGACTCCGGCGATTGCAGCGGTCCCAAGAGCGCCCGAAATGTCCTCATGCACCCTGATGTCGATGCTGCTGTTCTAGAAACCGCCCGCGGCGGTATGTTACGCGAAGGGCTTGGCTTTGATTGCTGTGAAGTAGCGGTGGTTACTAATATCGGTGAAGGCGACCATCTTGGCTTGAACTTTATTTCCAGCGTGGAAGACTTAGCCATTTTGAAGCGTGTTGTGGTTCAGAATGTGGCGGCTACTGGAGCAGCTGTCTTAAACGCTGCAGATCCTATCGTTGCCAAAATGGGTGATATTTGCAAAGGACGTGTGGTCTTCTTTGCTCAAAATCAGCACCACCCGGTTATTGCTGCGCATCGCGCTAAGAATAAAAAAGTTATTTTCTTTGATGGTAGCTATATCGTTGCCTCCAAAGGCTCGCGAGTGGTTTACCGCTTCCCTGTTAGTGAAATTCCATTGACCCAAAATGGCGTACTGGGTTTCCAAGTTGAGAATGCCATGGCTGCCATTGGCGCTGCTTGGGTGCTTGGCTTAGATGCCGAGAAAATTGCCCGCGGCCTCAATAGTTTTGAGAGTTCAGCCAACGCAGTTCCTGGTCGCTTCAATCAATTTCAGCATCGCGGCGCTACCGTCATTGCAGACTATGGTCATAACCCCGATGCAATGCGCGCTTTAGCAACCGCCATTGAGGCCATGAAACCCAAGAAGAGTCATGTGGTCATCAGTGGCGCCGGTGACCGACGCGATGAAGATATTCGGGATCTCACGCGTATTTTGGGTAAGCACTTTGATAACGTGATTCTTTACGAGGATCAATGTCAGCGCGGTAGAGCCGATGGTGAAGTCATGAAATTATTACAAGATGGTTTAGTGGGGGCTAAGAAAGCTAAACAAGTCAAAGAGATCTATGGCGAGTTTCTAGCCATCGATACTGCCTTGAATGATCTAGAGGCAGGTGATATCTGCCTAATTCTGATCGACCAAGTCGAAGAATCGCTCGCCTACCTTCAGCAAAAAGTTCAGGCGTGATAGCTCTGTAGTCTCTCGACTTCTTCCTTAGAGCCCAGCATGACAGATACACGCTCATGTAAATCCTGCGGCTCAATATCCATAATCACCTGTTTGCCATTAGTGGAGGCGCCACCAGCTTGCTCCACTAAAAAACTCATTGGATTCGCTTCATACATCAGGCGCAACTTACCTGGTTTATTGGGCTCACGTTGATCCCAGGGATACATAAAGACACCGCCACGAGATAGAACACGATGGACATCAGCCACCATTGAGGCAATCCAGCGCATATTGAAGTCCTTCTTACGCACGCCAGTAGCGCCTTCAAGACATTCCTGCACATAGCGTCGAACTGGCTGCGCCCAATGCCGCATATTAGACATATTGATCGCAAATTCTTTTGTCGCTGGTGAAATCTCCACCCGATCTTTAATTAAGATGAACTGACCGATGGTCTTATCTAAAGTAAACATCACCACGCCATCACCTAAAGTTAATGCCATCGTGGTTTGTGGACCATACACGACATAACCTGCAGCAGCTTGATGACGCCCCGATAGGAGGAAATCACTGTTTTGTAAAGCGGCTGTAGGATTTTGTTTTTGCAGCACTGAGAAAATGGTGCCGATTGAAACATTGACATCAATATTGGAAGAGCCGTCCAAAGGATCAAACAACAGTAAATAGTTGCCCGTACCCTGAACAGGCATTGGTAATTCCATTTCTTCAGAAGCCAGACCAGCAAGCGCAGTGCACCCTTGAACACCTTCAATCAATAAATCGTTAGCGATAACGTCTAACTTTTGCTGAACCTCACCTTGCACGTTACCAGTCCCTGCTGAGCCCAGTAAGCCAATTAAAGCGCCTTGTGCAACCTCATTGCTAAGCGTAGTACAAGTATGAGCAACTGCCAGCAATAGCTCTTGTAAACCAGCAGGAATAGAGTTGCCTTTTGGCTTAGCGGTTTTGAGGTACTGCTCTAAATGAATATGAGTGCTCAAAAGAAAATTCTCCGAAATGGCGTTAATTTGGCTATTTTGCCCTGTTTCACAAAAGCCCTAATTTCCTAGTGCTTTGGTAATCACCTCTCTCACATCGGATGAGAGGGTATTACATTGGGCGACTCGCTCTAACGCGGCGTGCATTTTGCTGCGATAGGGCTCTGCAAACAAACGCCAACGGTCCAGCGCTCTCGCCAGTCGGGCAGCTACTTGGGGGTTGACTGGATCTAAAGCCAAAACACTCTCAGCCCAAAAGCTATAGGCACTGCCGTCAGTCTGGTGAAAACTGGCAGGGTTATTCATACAAAACGCATGAATTAAGCTGCGCACTCGATTAGGGTTGTTGAGCTTAAACGCCTCGTGCTGGCGAAGATATCGTACTTCATTCAAAGTAGACCCAGCGCCTTCTAAAGGGGGACGCATAGCTTGTAATGCAAACCATTTGTCAATGACTAGGGGGTCATCTTTAAAGCGCTCATAAAAATCGGCTAAACAGGATTTCGCTGGTTTGGCATCATGATTCACCAAACAAGCTAGGGCTGCATAGCGATCGCTCATATTGTCAGCGATCTGATATTGATTCACGGCCATTGGTGCCCAGATATTCACATCCGCCTCCAGCAACATATTGAGCGCAAAGTTTTTTAGGCCTCGCTTACCAGCCGTTACGCCATCAGACTTAAAGGGCCCTGGGGTTTGCATTTGCTGGTAGATCGCCGCAAACTCAAGACGCAGCGCTGTAGCAATCGCATGACGGAATGCGCAGCGAGCTTGATAGATCTTTTGCGGGTCGACATCATGACCTTGTTCGTAGAGATAGCTCTCCGCAGGCAAGGTCATCGCGAGTTCTTTGAAAGCAGGGTCTAAATTTGGGTCAAGCAAGAGCTCGCGATAAGCTTCTATCAGTTTTTGGTCGGGCAAACGATTTTCTAGGATCATTTGCATCGCTAATTTTTGACCAGCCTCCCAGCGATTAAAAGGATCGTCATCGTGTGAGAACAATGTCAATAAATCATCTGGGCTCTGATCAAAGTCTAATTGGATCGGGGCCGAGAAATCCCGATTGATTGATAACACGGGTCGCTCATGAATTCCATCAAAGGTCCAAGATTGTTGCGCTTGGGTTAATTCAAGAAGGATTTCTGCTTGATCACCCTGCTGGGTAATCAGACGCATTTTTAGGGGAATGTGAAACGGCTTTTTCTCGAGCTGTCCAGGAGTAGCAGCGCAACTTTGTGAGAGATTTAAGTGATATTGCTTTTTCTCAGAGTCATATCGCTCTTCGACCTTGACATGTGGGGTTCCAGCTTGGCTGTACCAGTTCTTAAATTGACTCAGGTCGCGCTGATTTGCATCGGCCATGGCTGCTAGAAAATCATCGCAAGTGACTGCTTGACCATCATGGCGCTGGAAATAGAGATCCATCCCTTTCCGAAAGCCTTCTTTACCAAGCAAGGTCTGATACATCCTCACTACTTCAGCGCCCTTCTCATACACCGTCACGGTATAGAAGTTATTGATTTCCTGATATTCATCGGGACGAATGGGATGCGCCATAGGACCGGCATCCTCTGGAAACTGAATCTGACGCAGTAAACGCACATCCTCGATACGCTTAACGGCCCTACCCGAATCACTGCCCATTTGATCAGCCGAGAACTCTTGATCGCGAAAGACAGTAAGCCCCTCTTTCAGAGAGAGTTGAAACCAATCACGACAAGTCACACGATTACCAGTCCAGTTATGAAAATATTCGTGAGCAACAACACTTTCAATATTAGCGAAATCGATATCGGTTGCAGTTTCAGGTTGGGCAAGGACAAACTTGGTGTTGAAGATATTGAGCCCTTTATTCTCCATCGCCCCCATATTGAAATCACTCACCGCCACAATCATGAAACGTTCAAGATCCAACTCCAGACCAAAGCGCTTTTCATCCCAATGAATAGACGCAATGAGAGAG
>Ga0214175_1000324_pt1 | contig 14239 bp, 12 predicted proteins | sample TroBogEpilimnion_17_FD_153013 | JGI IMG/M metagenome (GOLD analysis project Ga0214175, IMG submission 153013) | Freshwater microbial communities from Trout Bog Lake, WI - 09AUG2007 epilimnion | ecosystem: Environmental > Aquatic > Freshwater > Lake > Epilimnion/Euphotic zone | place: Trout Bog...
CTATACCTACCTAACAATTTCTGGAGTTATAGACTCGGCCCAAGACCTTACGGTCATTAGTATCCCCAATGCTAGTGGCAGTATCTATCCAGGTCTAGCCATCCCCTCAGGCAACTACGTAACCAACTACAGCAACGTTACAGCGGGAACTGGTACCCTGACCGTTAGTGTACCCAGTACCACTTATGTTGAGAGTGTGTCGAGTAGTGGAGTAACCCTTAGCAACCCCATGACCGTAAACACCACTGGCACCCTTCTAGTGACTACGGGGACGGTATCTACTAGTGGTATGGCCATAGTGTACCCAGTTTATGACTCCACTGATATACAAGATAGTGTACTACAACTTACGGGACTAGCTTTTACACATAGTACACTTCCCTCGGGTTGGCCTACACTCCCTAGTAATACGAGCTGGGGAACATACCAACACTACTACAACACCGACGTAGTCGCGGTAGAGACTCTAATTCAGCAATCTAGACCCATTGGGGTTAATACCCTAGTACACCAGGCCAACTTCATTAACTTGATCTTTAATATTGCCATTGCCTATGGACCAGGAGCAACTCAAACCCTAGTCAACTCTAGTATCTACAATACGATATCGAGTTACTGTGCAGCAAGTCCATTTCTAGGACTTATCTCATTTACCGAGATTGCAACAGAAATCTTGTCCATCTCTGGAGTGGTTAATGTCAAAATAACCAGTGTACAAATAGCTTCGGTAGACGGGACAGTGACCCAGACACGTACCAGTGATTTTTCATTGGCCAGTAACCAACTTCCTACTCTATACGCAGTCAACTATACAGTCAGAGGAGCCACCAACTTCTAATGTCTGGCAACTTAATTCCATTAGCACTACACAATACTTTTCAGCAAAAAATCAGCAATTTTCCTGAAGATGTCTATGACTTTAACGAGGGTGACAATCTAACCACCCTTATGAAAACTTTACTGGGGAATAGCGGTACCGGACAGTTGGCCACTCTACAGACTGTGGCTCGTCTAGGCCAACAGCAATTGGAGTTCAGTAATCTAGACGCCATTATGGGAGCCATACTAGACGTACGTAGACTCTCTACAGAAGCCTACAGCTTTGCCACCAACCCATTTATTGATCAACTAAACTTTAATCAGTGGCAAGAAGTACTCAACAAAGACTCGAGTTACCGAGAGCGACTACTTTCAGCAGCCGAAGGCTTCCAACTAGGCAGTACAGTATGGGGCATAATGACTCTATGCGAAGCTGCAACGGGTATACACTTTAGAGTCCTAGAGAGTTGGAGAACCCCTGGTGTCTCCAGTAGGCCGGGTCTTGCTTCTAATAGTACTGAAGTAGTACTAGTGCCCATTCTCGACGACAGTGGACTCTTTACCTGGGACCAAGGTAAAGCACGTGAAGTACTTAGACTAGTGACTCGAGTTATTCCCATTAACTTCGTAGTGTCATTCGGCACCCCCATTACTCTACTTACCCAAGTGCCACTACACTATGTTACTAGTAATAGCTACTCAGAATTTTTTCATCTTAGTAAGACGGTCAGTGCTGGAAATCTATCGGCACCAGGAACTACACTTCCGGGGTCCAACACTCGTTATTGGCTACAATCCAATGTAGCAGGTCAGTTAGCACCAACTTTTGCACATCTAACAACCCAAGAAGGCATTTTGGATCTTACGGGCAATATAGGCTCAGTTACGTCCAGTGACTCTAGTAGTAACCCCGAGAAGAGCATCTCCCTAATTAGTGTAAACATCAACTCTACAGTGTACGGAAACCAATAATGGCCATAGTTCCAAAAAATCTAGACCCACTAGCCGACTACGTAACTCCAGGTAACCCAGTCCCCATTACCATAGACGGTCTAGTACTAGACAATAACTATGCCTATACTGGTGTAATTGACACTCTCACTACAGCCACTACCAATGCCTTCAACGACCCTCTCCTAAATATCTCTAACAACTCGGGTAACCTTCTAAATTTTGGTAAGACACAAAAGTCACAGTGGGTATCGAGCTTGGACTATGGAGCCACTAGTCCGCCAGTAACCTTAACCTACTATCTCAATAACACCGTCTACTACAATAGCATCTCGTTTAGTGTACTCAATGTTCCGTGTCTAGTAGAAATCTTGGACGGTAACGGCAACGTACTACCCAATGCCACTTTTAACATCTTGGGTGGGCAAGAAGTTCCAACCACTCAAAACTGGATTCCCGTAAACTACACTCCTAGTTCTGGCACACTAGTGGAGAACAACTCTCTGTCGGTTAGACTAACTCGTAACCGAGCAGTACAGATTTTGGTTAATGGCAACAACTACTCCAACGTGGCCTACAACGTGGGAATCAAAAACTTCTCAATACGTCTCAATATACAAAACCCCGGAGACTTTGACGCTGCAGTTAATGGCAACTCCATGATCGTACAAAATCGTTTTGGGTTTGTAGAGGACTACAGTCTCAATACTGACTCAGTACAAAACATCTTCACCAACATCAGTGGTAGTAATCATAGCAATGATGGCGTTTACTGGAAGAGTGGGCCACAGCCTGTACAAGACGCCGTAGTGTACTTTTACGCTCAGACGGCTGCATTGGTTACCGGTAAGCCACAAACTGTAAACCGTCTCTATCTAGATCCACTCTACAGCGGTTGTAGACTCAACGTCTACTACACCAACGATACACCGGCCAATGCTGGCTTTACCGGGTTACCGGCCACAGGGCAACCTTTTCAGCTGGGCACAGTAGTGGACAGTCTAGACGATGCCACTTGGACACCTCTACAGAGAGATTTCGTACTGAGAAAGGGTCTCTATGAGATCCCGGAAGTGATCTGTGGGTATCTGAAGTTCGAGTTTACCCAACTAGTTGCCGAAGTCTATAACTTGCCATTCGATAACATTCAGCGCACTATCAACGTTTATCCTTATTCGGTAGAAAACTACTACAACCAACTAGAACTATCTATCATCAACGGGAATAATGTCGCTTACTCTAGTATAAATAATAAAATAGTGCAGCACGCACCGGGAAATCAACTTACCGGCTCGACTCTTTTTGGTGTTAACGCCAACAAAGTTGCTAGTGTCAATGATTGGCCCTCGCTTAGTGCACTCAATAACAGTCAACTTGGCAGCTCTACAGTCGGCATAAACACTAGTAGTTACGTGGTAGATCCTAGTATCAGTCACAAATTAATCAACTCCGATGGTAGCTACAACGGGCTCGAGTTCAACCAATTTTTGACTCGCAGTTTCCCCAACACGTGTCAGCATCAATATAGTCAGATCACTCTTACCCAGACTTGGCATCAAGCCTACTTTACCGGAGTCAAGTACATAGCAGCATTTCATCAGCCGTCCTATGATGATCTACGAGCCACTTCATATAGTTTGACTCAAAATCAATCTAGTACACAAAGCTTTACCAACAGTGACTCTTGTCACATTACACTGGGAGTAGACCAGTCGGCCTATACTCCCTGGTTTAGTACACTGGACTCGTTCAGTAGTTTTAACATAGCCGGACTTACTACAGATTGGAAGAGTTTTTTGACCGATGGTCAAACTCTTATGACTGATGATACTGTCAAGCAAAGTCAGTGGTACATTAACGCCTCTGGAGTGACCTCTCCTACACTCAATCTCGGCACTAGTAGAATTATTTCCGTACAGGGGACGGTTAGCGGCCAAAAGTTCGGCATAAGGTCTCAAGACTACGAAAGTCCCGGTAACTTTGTCTCGTACAACGATGCCAACTTTAACCCCGTCTATGGTCTAAGCAACTGGAGTGGAGCTGCTGGCACTACTATAACTGGAGCAACCGTAGCAGTAACCGGAGCCACTTTTACGGGTACTGTTAATACACTTAGTGTCAGTGGAGCTAGTACCAATACGGCTTACTACAACTTTAAGATTCCCGGCATCTATAGTCCCAGTGGTACCAAAGCCTGGCAAGTACAGTTTGGTGCAGCACCTTATGGAGTTGTAGGCTATGCATCGTACAATCCCGTGACTAGTGGCATTGGCTACTACTTCACACTAGGAGCAACTAGTACCTCCAATGGGCCTTCCGTGAGTCTGTCTACTAGATTTGTAAACTCGTCCACGGGAGCAACTGTAACGGGTACAGCAGTTACTGGCAATACAGTCACGGCATCGAGCTACCATATGGCCACTTTAACGGGGACCAACTATGTAGTCAATATTCCGGCCGACACTATCCAGCTAGTGGTATCGGGTTCGGCACCCTTTAACCTCTACCAACTAGGTGCTTTTAGTAGTCCCAACCAACCGTGGGTCACTACCAACAACCGTAGTAGTACCAGAATCGGTGGAGTGGCAAGAATGTACCTCCCCACTAGCAACGTCGGCCACTACCGAGTAAGCCTTTTTGGTACCAACACTGTCACTAATTTGGTACAGGAGCTTACCTACAAAGAGTATAAGCCCAACACTCTTCCAGTCAACACCTGGTTTGATGTAGAACTTGAATACTTTACCACTATTAACTATGTGGATTTCTATGTGAGAGTAGTAGAGCTATCGGGTATAGTGGGAGAAGGCAACTTCTACGTCAGTATGCTGTCACCGTTCTACCACCCGGTACGCTACGAATATCTAACCACTAGTGGCGGTACTAACTGGCTACCCATTACTCTGGGTGTGAACGATCCCAGTTGCCTAATCAACACTGGAGTAACCAGTAGTGGTATTGCCACAGCCAGTGGCATACAGGTTCGAGTGACGGCACTAGATCCCAATACCTTTATAAGTGGCATTAGTATCGTCCCCAAATACGTGCAGAGTCCCTACTACTCGAATGTCTCCCTGGACTATGTAGGGAGTAGCAAGACCGGAGAGTTGGATAGTAGAACTCCTATCAACCAAAAGCCCTACTTCCAACTCAACAAAGACCTTTATCCAGGTAGGTTTAGGCTCAGCGAGATTGCTCCGTCCACCACCTCTTATACGATAAATTGATCTCGAGAAACCGAGACACTATACTAGAAGTATGAGTAAGAAGGTATTTGTACAGAAGAGTGGGTTACTCAACGGAGTGCTGAGATACTCGAGCCTGTCTCCAGAAATCAATCAAGGCAAGTTCTTGGACGTATATGGAACTCTCCGTAGTCGTGACAAGATATTGGAGTTCGAGCAAATGCTAGAGTCCAATGACTTCTTCTTGGAGTTCGAAACTCAAGAGGCTCTGGATCAACACGAACTCATCGTAAAGTCTGTAAGAGAACCCTATGTAGTGTGTAGTCCATTTCTTGACGATCACCAACTGTTTCCGTTCCAGCATGTAGGCCTCAATATCGTATGGGAGCAACTACATGACGGAAACCCCCGAGTTCTAGTACAGTGGGATACAGGAGCCGGTAAGACTCTACTGAGTTGTCTTACTAGTCAAAATCTATTCGATGCCGGAGAAATCGACCGAGTACTGGTCTTTTGCAAAAAGATCAAACAATACGACTGGGAACAAGAGTTTCGTCGTATGACTTATCTCGATGTAGCTCAGGTTAGCGGCAAGTTGAGTCGTAAGCAGCGTCACGACTTCTACAAGAGCAACTCCCACCAAGTCATAGTTATGAACTACGAGAAAGTTCGTGAAGGTAGCCTAGTCAAAAAGTCCGGCTACAAGAAGCGTGTACGAGATTATGGACGCACCGACCTCGAGCAAGTTCTAGAAATGGTCCAAGATCAGAGAGTTTTGGTAGTGATCGACGAAGCTCAAAAGATCAATACAGGCACTAGTTTACTCAGTGAAGGGTTTGACGCTCTTCTCAATAGAACTCAGGGCAATGTTCGAGGCCTCGCCCTTACGGCAACACCCTACACCACTAGTCCACTAAATATCCGCAATATTATGGCCACTATGGCCCCTGGTATCCCCGGTGTAAGTGACTTGACTCGTGATACCTTTAAGTTAACCTACGGCAAGAAGATCGAGCGTTATACCCACGGCTATAGTACGGAGCTCGTAGTCAAAGAGTGGGACCGAGCCAAGTTACCACTACTCGGCAAACGACATGAAAACTGGACTCACATCGCCATGAAGAGTGATCCGGCCATTGCCGCTCAGTTCCCCGAGAGTATGCCTAAAAGAGTGGTCTACGAGCTCAGTGACCAAGACCGTGAAATCTACGATTGGGCCGAGAAGAGAGCGCAAGAGAAGTATAACCCCGACAACCCACATGCTAGTATGGCTCACATCAATACTCTGCGTATGATCTGTAATACTACCGAGGGTCTAGTGCGCAGTGAAGGTGCCTTTGCTCAAGAGATTGTAGAACACTTTGGCGAAGACTTGAGAGTAGAGACCAGTAGCAAGTACCAACTCGTACAGAGTTCTCTAGAGACTTACTTCGAAGCCAATGAAAAGTGTGTACTCTTTACGTTCTGGACCAACGGTACACTGTTCCCGTACCTAGAGCAACTCAAACAAGATTTCGGCAAAGACGCTCTTATCCTTCCGATCTGGGGAGTGGGCATGAGTAGTGAAACTGCCAATGATCACATTCGACAGTTTAATGCTAGTCGTGGACCGACAGTGCTCATTACCAGTGACGTACTCCAAGAAGGAGCCAACCTCTACGCCCCGTATCTCTGGAACCTCGAGATCCCGGATACCTATGCGGCCTACAAGCAACGCAAAGATCGCATTAACCGAGCAGATAGTCGTAGTAAGGGTATTAGTCATACATGGGTGTACAGGCCTGTGGCTTTAGGTACCATCGAAGAGCGTATGGACTCTAAGGTAATTAACCGAAGGAACGAAGCTCAGGCTATACGAGGAGTTGTCGATGAGAACATCGACATGCACGACACCATCGATCTTAGTCCGTCCGGGTTGTTGTTCGGGTAGGGACTAATATAAACTAGTTTATAGTAGAAGAGAAAGAGACGCCTATGGCCAAACAGTATTAAGAGCTAGAAACGGTAGTACACCTGACATCGATGTAGATCAGGCCGTTGTATTCCATACCGGAACCGGACTCAGGTTCGTACACAAAACCGAAGCTCTCCCTAGAGGGTAAAATCCAGCAAGGAGTGCGCAAGATGCGCCGTATCAACATACTTAATATTGCTTTGGCTACCTTGGCCATCTCATTTACATCTAACCTCGTTCAAGAAGGAGTAGCATCATCATCATTGTTAAGCCATTCAGCCAGGACTGCGACCTCTGTCGTAGGGCACGGTCGGCTAGTAAGCACCCCAGTAACTACGGCCTCGGCCTTAGTCCACTCTGTGAGCTACACCAAGAAATCACCGAAATTTCATGGGCCTCTACATCAGGGTCATCACTTTCGTACTCGGGGATGGCCATGGGGAGTAACTGCTAGTGATCTACGTCAATGGTCCCGAGTCAGCATCTGTGAAGAAGGCGGTAATTGGCACGTACGAGGAAGTCTTTACTCGGGAGGTCTTGGAATCACTAACTACAACTGGACCTATTACAGCCGTGGAATGGGTTTTCCAGCCAACGCCGCAGATGCAACACCCGTACAACAAATCGCAGTAGCCAAAAAGATCAATAGAGGTTACGCGGTCCCCGATCAACACGGTTGCCACGCATGGTAACGGAAAGGAAGTAATGGCTACAGAACGACAACTCGAAAAGATTCGTCAAGACCTATTGGGTCTAATCTCGAGTGGCAGTCTACACTCGACACTCATCGGCAAGATCATTAGTGTTAATCACTCGGATAGTGCTGATGACGTCAAAGCCATCGAGAGTTTCGTGGAGTATATGGTCGATCTTCTCAAGAAGGCCGACCAGTACGGAAGGGATAATGTAAAGTCTACCGTCAAGTAATAGAGAACACTGAAGGAGACTCCCTTTCCTCCTTCATAAAGGGCCCTGGTCTCCCTCGGGAGTTGAGTCTGCATATCGCATAAGATTCCTCCCGAGGCCCTTTATTTGTTCTGGTTACGGTATACTTATATACTATAGTTATGACCGACATCGACTACTCCTGGCAAGAACAGAGTAATTGCAAAGACATTGATCCTGAACTCTTCTTCCCCACTCGTGGAGAAAAGATGACTCAAGAAGTCGTAGACGCCTGCCACTCTTGCCCAGTACGAGAGCAATGCATTAAGCACGCTCTTAGACATGAAAAGTTTGGCTACTGGGGTGGTACCAGTGAACGTCAACGCAATACTCTCCGTAGACAGAGAGGCATTAAGTTAGAGAGCCCACAGATCGGTGCACTAAACGAACTGCACCACCTTGCACAGTTGGGGACGAAGAGAAAGAAGAACGTTGAATTATCTAACTAGCAAGACTATAATTTCAGTAGATAGTGAAAGAGAGCTCAATGACTGACAAAATTCGTGTACTGGCCTGGGGAGACTACTGCTGCTCCACTGGCTTTGGTACCGTAATGAAAAACATTATGGGAGAGCTCTACAGTACGGGGAAGTATGAACTCGATGTAGTCGCAATTAACTACGATGGTGGACCCTACGACACTACAATTTGGCCAGGTACTGTACGTCCTGCCATTAGTGCACTTAGGACTCAGGGTCCCTATGGAGACGTATTCGGAAGACAAGTTTTCCTAGATCAGCTGGCAAGCAAAGACTATGATCTAGTATTTATTTTGCAGGACACCTTCATCCTAGTACCCATTACTCAGTCGATCCTAGAGATACAAAAGAACAAGGTACACCCGTTTAGTACTATCTTCTATTACCCATTTGACTGTGCTCCCCGTGAAGAGTGGGTAACTCAAGTTCTTACAACCTTCGACTTCCCTGTAGCCTACACTGAGTACGCTAGAGAAGAAGGCCGCAAATATATTGGCGACCTAGTTGATAGTCATCACGTCATTTACCATGCAACTAATACTCGTGACTTCTATCCGTTCTCTCCTGAAGACCGCAAAGCCATACGTGAGTCCATCTTCCCCAATCAAAAGGGTCAGTTCATCGTTACCAATGTGAACCGTAATCAAGGGCGTAAGGACATTCCTCGTAGTCTTATGATTCTCAAAGAACTTCGAGACCGTGGAGTAGACGACGTCTTCTTTTACATGCATATGCAAGAAACCGATTTTGGTGGCAGCATTATGGAGATGGCTGTTAGTATGGGTCTAGACCCCAACAAAGATCTTACAGTGCCTAACCCACAACAGTTCGGGGCTCATAGTGGTTTCCCCATTGAGTTCCTTAATCAAATTTATGGTGCCACTGACTGCTTCCTTACTACTACTCACGGAGAGGGTTGGGGGCTAAGCATCACTGAAGCCATGGCCACTAAGACTCCCGTAGTGGGGCCCCGTAATACTAGTCTCGTAGAAATCCTAGGACAAAACAATGAACGTGGTTGGACCGTAGACAGTGGGGCCACTTCCACCGATTGGATTCTCAAAGAGAACGACAATGATCGTATTCGTCCACTTATGAGTGTAGAGCAAGCAGCAGATGCCATTTTATACATCAAAGACTCCAGTAATAGTCAGGATGTAGAATCACGAGTACAAAAAGCCTATGACTGGGCGTCTAGTTACACTTGGAAGAGTATCTGTCAAGAGTGGAACACCTTGTTCGAACTAGCTGCTAAACACGCCAAGTCTAAGTTGCACTAATGAAAACTTGCTACAAGATTTTTCACGTAGACAAGTATGTAGATAGAGAGCCCACTTATCTACGTGCTGAACACTACTTGTCCCAAAAGTATGAACGACTAGAGACTCCGACAATCTGTCTAGAGTCAGTAGACTTAACTCCTGTTGAAAATCTAATACCTGAACTCAAATTCCTTCCTCAGGGATTTTGGGACCCTTTGGGCTCTGGAGTTAGAGGGTGGAAGCCGGGTGATTTGTCTTTCTGGATAGGCAGCTACCTAGCATGGAAGAAATTTTTAGAGTCTGACTATGACATCCTAGTGCTATGTGAAGACGATGTAGAGTTTAAAGACTCCTTTCTAGGTCTACTAGAACAGAGACTCACTCTACTTCCCAATGACTGGGACATTTTTAGTGCTTATTGTGATGTCAATCAATACTTTAAGTACAGACTATCCCACTCCCTTGATGATAGCTCAATATGTCGTTCTTATCAAGACTGGTCTATGCTATGCTATGTCCTCAATAGAAAGGGTGCACAAGCACTAGTCGATTGCGTAGAGAGTGAAATCATACAGGACCCCATTGACTGGTACATCTTTTATCAACCACAAAAGTTTCACATCTACACGGTTAAACCTCGATACGAACAGGGAATTTTGAGTAATAGAGCCGAGTCTACGATTAACGGAACCACTAGACACATACTAGTCAATCACCCTCTTGATGGAATAGAGCGTCCATCCATCTCGCACTTTAGAGAGTTCCACGGTTATCCACAGGATGTCTTATGAACCTCTTAATTACCGGTAGTGAAGGATTTATGGGTCGTCATCTTATGGCTAGGTACCCTGATGCCATAGGAATGGACAAGAAGTCTTATAGTTCTACTTCGAACTACGAACTACTACTACAGACAGTAGAGCAGAACAACATCGAGATGATAGTACACCTAGGGGCCAATTGCTCGTCCCAAATCTCTCTCCGTGACCCCTACCTAGACTTCTTAGACAATGTTGTGGGTACGTTTAACATCTGTGAAGTTGCTCGTCAAAAGCAGATTCCGGTAATCTTTAACTCCACTATGAAGGTATACCCAGGAGAAGATGGCATAGTACCCCCTTACGGTATGTCCAAGCAATTTGGAGAAGACTACCTTACGGGTTATCATAAAATCTATGGGCTAGACTACATCATCAATAGACCCTCTAGTGTCTATGGTCCACTACAAGACGGTTCTGAGGACGGAGGGTGGTTTACGTGGTTTATCGATGCTGCTGTAAATGGTAAGACGATAACCTTGTTCGGTGACGGAACCCAGAGTCGTGACGTTCTCTATATTGACGACTGTACCGATATGCTTGTAGACCAGATTGAAAACTTTTCTCTCTACAAAAATCACGACTATGACTGGGGCGGTGGACTAGAAAATCTAGTGTCCCTAAATGAACTACTAGGTTGTTTAAGCTACTACAATACAATCCAGCAGCCCAAACTTGCTGGAGATGTACAGAGTTTTGTAACTGATAATTCTAAAGCATCCCAGGTAAACGGTTGGAAACCCAAAGTACACTGGACCGAAGGACTCGAAAGGACTCGTCAATGGCTAGAATCTGTGTAGTAATCCCCAACCATCTTCCACACCTAGACTTCCTAAAGGAATGGGAAGAACTAAAAGAAGTAGATCTTATTGTCGTACAGGACATTGGTGATAAGCCAAAGTTCCCCAAGGGCTATGGAGGAGTCATTTATGATCACAAAGACATCAAGAAGGACTTCGGCAAAAATGATTGGATTATTCCGACACGTTCCAGTGCCTGCCGTAGTTACGGATACTACAAAGCCTGGCAAAACGGTTACGACTACATTGCTACATTAGACAATGACTGTTATCCCGACGGTAGTAGTTTTATCGACGGACACCTTGAAAACCTACAAGGCTCTACCACCCTTGGTTGGATAACTAGTACCCTACAGCACCCGTTTACTAGAGGTTTCCCCTACGGTATGAGAGGCAAGAGTCCCATCGGGGTAAGCCACGGGTTATGGAGTAGTGTACCTGACTTAGATGCTGCAACTAGTCTACACAACCCGGATCTAAGGTTCCAGCCTGTTAGTAGACAGGAGTCTTTTATCATTCCACTACACAACTACTACCCAATGTGTGGAATGAATCTTGCCTGGAGAGCAGAACTTACACCGATTATGTATTTCGGCATCTTTGGACCCGATTATGGTTTTGATCAATACGATGATATCTGGGCTGGAGTACTCTCCAAAAAGGTCATGGACCACTTAGGCTATGCCGTACTTACCGGATACCCATCGGTAGAGCATCGTAAGCAAAGCAATGTCTACGTAAACCTTAAGAAGCAAGCTCCAGGTCTTGCTATGAATGAAAATTTTTGGAGAGTCGTAGACAACATCGAACTAACTAGTACTGACGTAGTCGGTAGCTACCGAGAACTCATTGAGCAACTCCCCGACGTATTCGAATCTGAACCAGAAGGCTGGACAGTTAGATTTAAGGAAGCAGCACTTTACTGGATTAGTCTGTTCGAGTAGTAGTATAATATACAAGAGAGATTGGAAAGACATGTCTAGAACTAGAGTGCTCCTATGGGGCGATTACGGATGTAGTACGGGTTATGCTAAGGTCATGAGCAATATCGCTCAGTTTCTACAAAAGACCAAAGAATACCATATCGATGTTATTGGCATCAACTATGATGGGAGTCCCTTGGATTCTAGACTTTGGCCCGGCAATGTCTGGCCGGCACTCAGTGCTCTAAGAATGCAGGGACCCTACGCTGACCCACACGGACGACAAGTGGTCTTGGACTTTTTGTCCACGAGTAACTACGATCTCTTGATCTTCCAAAATGATGCTGCTGTAATTCTTCCAGTAGCACAGCAAATCAAGGAAATTGCATCACAAAAGAATATTACCACCATCTACTATCACCCGTTGGACGCTCCGCCTAAGAAGGAGTGGGTAGAACAGTGCATAGATCTATTTGACTACCCCGTTAACTTTAGTGAGTACGGAAGAGACGAAGTTCTTAAGGTAAATCCCGAGAGTAAAATCATGAACATCTTCTTGGGGACCGAAACTCGTGACTTCTACCCTCTAACTCCCGAAGTCAAGAAGTTGGCTAAAGCGGAACTCTTCCCCACCCTATCCGATCGTTTCATCATTACCAACGTCAATAGAAATTCCGGCCGCAAAGATACGGCTCGAAGCTTCATGATTCTCAAGGAACTCCGTGATCGTGGTTACCAACGTCCGTTCCTCTATATGCATATGCAAGAGACAGACTTTGGTGGAAGCCTCTTTGAGCAAGCTAGGACTCTGGGACTAGAACTAGATCGAGACTGGACTATGCCCAACCCACAACAGTTTAGTTCTCATACGGGTTTCCCCATCGAAGTTCTCAATAAGGTCTACAACGCCAGTGATTGTTACCTCACTTGTACTCACGGTGAAGGCTGGGGACTAACCATGCCCGAAGCCATGGCTACTCGACTACCGGTAGTGGCCCCTCGGAATACTAGTGTCACTGAAATCCTCGGGGAAGATCGAGGCTACCTCGTACCCAGTGGGGACTCTCCGACTCGTTGGATTATTCGAGAGAATGACAGTACTAGACTTCGTCCACTTATGAACGTCGAGAAAGCAGCAGATGCCATCATCGAGATCATGGAAAACCCCGATGTAGCACAAAAGAAGTGTGAACTTGCTCTCGAGTGGGTACAAAAGCACACTTGGAACGACTTCCGTAGAGAGTGGGCCAAGATACTGGACGAGGCCAAAAACTAGTGGTACACCGCACTGAAGTAGAGGCAGAAAACGACGGCAAGAGCTATTGTCTACGCTGTCGTAGAGAAGCATTTAGACGACACTTCCACTGGTACTGTAACTGTGAACCCGAGGACTGCTCTAGTGACCCACATAATTGCACTTGTAGGTGAGTGCCCTAGTACCTGTGATTATGTACACAAGACACTAGGACTACTCAGTGATGGGCCACACATTACGGCTGAAATCATAGTCTCAGTAGTTGAAGAAGTAGTGGTATTTACACTAGGCTATTGGTGGGCCAAGAAGCGTATTTGGAAAAAGTTACATGACAAGTTCGATCGTGACCACGGTCTAAGTCACGACTAGTCCTGCTCTCGTGGCGAAATAGGCAGACGCGCCAGGTTTAGGTCCTGGTGTCCGCAAGGACGTATGGGTTCAAGTCCCTTCGAGAGTACAGAATGTAAAACTCCTTGATTGCTATACTAGCGAAGAAGGAGAGATATGCCGTTTCCACACGAGTTTGATGCAAGGTCATACGGTGGCGCTTGTAGCCCGACATACTTTACCTACCCTTTGGCCAACTTTTATGAAAATGGTCAAGTTCTTCACGTCGCAAACATCGACGACTGGTACGAAATCAACGACGATGGGCAAAGGACTAGTAATCCACTAGGTACTAGTGGCCCGTTTACCATTACCGTAGACTACAATCAGTCGGTAGAAGAAAAAATTCTCTGTAGTGCCGTAGACATAGAAAACAAGACTATTACTGTATGGACCGACGGTAACTACAACGGACGTGGCTATGATGGTACAGTCACTCAAAGCCACATCGTAGTAAGTGC
>Ga0214175_1000335_pt1 | contig 13964 bp, 11 predicted proteins | sample TroBogEpilimnion_17_FD_153013 | JGI IMG/M metagenome (GOLD analysis project Ga0214175, IMG submission 153013) | Freshwater microbial communities from Trout Bog Lake, WI - 09AUG2007 epilimnion | ecosystem: Environmental > Aquatic > Freshwater > Lake > Epilimnion/Euphotic zone | place: Trout Bog...
AAAAACTGTCATTGAGGACCCAAAAACTGTCATTGAGGACCCAAAAACTGTCATTGAGGACCCAAAAACTGTCATTGAGGACCCAAAAACTGTCATTGATATTATAGATGCTTCAGAAAATACTAATAATGATGTATTGCTTACCATTTGTAATACAAAATGTTTAAAATGTGAATATATATTTTCTTCAATAAAAAAACTGAAAATACATATACCTAAATGTAAAGGTATTATAAATCCATTACAATGTCCAATATGTTGTAAAGTATATAATAATACTGGTAACAAATCGCGACATTATAAAATATGTAAAGAGAAAAATCTTATTGCTATAGCAAATTCTAATATTACATCGTCAGAAAGTGTAACAATTAATAATAATAGTAATAATAATAATAATAATAATAGTATTATTGGAAATAATAATAATATACAAAATAATGTAATAATAAATTTTAATGATGATAAATTAAAATTTAATTTAAGTGATATTACAGATGAGTTATTATTAAAAATATTACAATTTAATAATTTTGATATACCAGAGTTGAATCATCTTAATATTTTAAACAACTTTTCAAGATTTTTATTAGAAAAGCCAGAAAATAAATGTGTAAAGAAAACTAATCTTAGAAGTTCAGTGTCTGCAGTACATGTAGGTGATAATAAATGGGAATATAGACAAGATGCAGATGTATATCCTAAACTAAATAAAAATATAAGTGAAAATTTTTATGATATTTTATGTAACTCTAATGAAAAAATTAAAATGAAAAAAGGTTTGCTAAATCATACTAAATTATATAAAGAGTTTAAACGTAATTTGAATGATTTAACAATATTTTCAGAATTTATTCAATGTTATAATGGTAATACTCAATTATTCGACGATGAAACAAATAAATATTATATCAAAAGTGTGTTTAATCTAAAAACAACTGTATATGATTTAACTAAACAGCAATTAACTTCTATTAAATAATAATAATGTTTTTATACTATACAAATATTTTCCAAAATACATAAAACCATAATGCTACAACAAACCAACACCACATGCTGCCAAATGTTCCATATTTTCCATATGCCCACATGCTATATAAAAAAAGTGTGACACCTATAGCAACTATAATCCATTCTTTTTGTATTATAAATGGTGCTATTAAAAATACACACCATAATAAAGCAACTCGCATAGATATATCCCAATGCCATATAAGATGTCCATTCGCACCTACGGTTGTTCTAAAGTCATGTCGGGTGCCAAATATAACATATAATACCAGAGCAGTATATAAAATATACATAATCCATTTAATTTGTCTTTTTCTTGCTCTTTCTTTATTCAGACCACCTTCAATAACATTTATAGCGAAATATGGTTCAGCTAAAATTAGCGCCAGACCTACAATAGACCATAGGCGATTTGTAGCTACATCCGTAACCATATTTTTACCGCCGCTACCTGTGCCACCAATGGTCCCCCACAACATATATTCCACAAATTGCATAGTAGAGTAAACATAAATGAATAACACAATACGCCAATTGAAACCATTAGCTAAGCTCAAAACCGCCGCAAATGTAGCGAATATAAACGTATTCAATGATACTTGTGCATTCCAACACATCTTATTTCTTATCTTATTAAGAATATAACAAAAATAAATATCAGTAGTTCTGTATATGTACTTTATTTGCTGACATCTTTATCAGTAAATATTAATCTATACTTATCTTGCATACCTGCAGTGTGTGTCATATCCGCCGCTATCTCTTCTTTTTCTTTGATAGTTAATTTATTAAAATCAAGTGTATTAATATATGCATGGCGTATGAGCGAGACTGTCAGTGGTCTTTCAAAAAGACGCTCAAGCATTCTATTACACCATTTTGTAAATGTATTGCGTAACATAGGTTTGCCATCTTTCATGGTAAATAAATAATCTCTTTTGCGTTTTTCCAGACTCTTTTTAATTTGTACACTGAGTTCTTTGGGAAGTTCTTTGCGGAATTCTTTGTGACTCTTCGCCGTCTTGTAATGACGCAGAACAAGTTCGCTAGAGTCATAAATATAATTTGCCTCGGTTCTGTCTTTTTCGGTGACTCCATGACCATATAGAGCTACTTTGCCAAAGTCTGCCCGGAGTGGTGGTATATAAGTGTACATGCTAAGTAGTAATTTCTCGTCAGTACCGTCTTCAAGACTGTCACGTTTCTTCACGATGTCTTCATATTTTACATAACCTTCTATCTGTTTATCTGTGGGTGCATTTTCTTTATAACGGTCTACTATAGTCTGGTCGCATTTGCTAAACTCTTCACTCCAAGCCGCAAATGCCTTTTTCAGTTTACATTTCAAATCAGGATTATATCTAAACAGTGCCAAAATAAATGTGTAAAAAGTCTTACGAGAACCTACGTTAGGGTATTCTCGGTTTATTATTTTTATAACTACTTTTGGATTCTTTATAATATAATCGAGAGGCTTATCGACAAGTTTAACAAGTACAATACCTTTTTGTAAATAATTGCGTTTTGTTATCATAGACAACGACGACGATTGTATTGCTTTTAACATATTCTGTCCACCGCCACCAAGTATTTCATTCACAGGAAGTAAGTTAGCTGCTCCTCCCGTGCCGTCATCTCCACCTACCATCTCTGGAGCTTCTTCTTCGACCATTACTATAGCATTCTATAATAAAATAAAAATAATTTATGAATACGGGCACACGGCATGGCACGGCAATCTTATAAGTCTGAAGACGGTGGAACAGCGACGTTCGAAGCAGGGTGCAATTGTTGAACGACGCCGCTTTTCACGGCTGCGGTATTTTCGGCGACATGGGTATATGCATTTTGGTAATCTGTGGGGACAATATTTTTAGCCGTCAGTTTAATATTGCGGCGGTGCATATAATTATATATAAGATCAATGACAAAGAATAGGATAATGGTGAAGGTTATAAGCACGAGATTTTGCATTTCGGTGGATAGACTGCGGAAGAATGGAACGACATGATCAAATGCTTCCCATATTAGAGGGAACACTAAGAAACCAATGCCTCCACCGAGCCCGAGTAATTTATAGTCACTGTAGTCGTCTTTATTCTTGGATATGGGGAGATCAGTGTAGAGAACGAGACAATAGAAGATGGTTAATATGCTACCCAAGAATAAGAATATGCTGTAAAGTACCCATTTCTTTTCTACGAGTGCATTATATTTCGCCGGGAATACACCAAATAGTGCGAGACCATGAAGAATTGTATATACACCAAAAAATAGGAGAACATATTCATAGAAGCGCCCAGCTAGTGTTTTATCGGCGACTTGTTTAATAAACCAATTCAGGACTGGTATTTTCTTAATTATTTCAATTGGAAAGGTCATAAGTGACAGACCAATAATAAGTTTTGTAATACCATAGAAAATATAGAGTGTAGCAATAAGATATTGTCCTTCCATTATACTTTGGCAATATTTAAAAATTTAGTATTTATTAGATATATATTATTATTTAGATATATATAGAATATAATATTCAAAATATGCAAAATATAAGCAAACAAGACATAGATATAGACATAGACATAAACTATAATACATTTGTTATAGAACTATGCAATATAATAGAATCGTTACGTAAATATGAATACAATTTAATATCTATTGAGACTCTTGAGAAAAGTATACAACCTTTTGCCACTTATGTACAAATTGTACCAGAATCATATAGATTACAAATAGCCGATGATTATGTTTCAGAATTGTTAGTTATGATAAGTAAATTACGTATGAGTAAAAGTAAAAAACTGGCGAGTTTTTGTGATACCATTCTAGTTAATAAATTAGAGATGAATAAAAATAAATCAAGTAATATATCATATATATTTGAAGAATTTATAAAGGGTATTACATATTTCAGATATCAAGAAGAAAATGCCATGCCTATATATCACCGATTATATTCGTGTGGTAAAAAAACTGATTCAGATAAATTGTATTGTAATGAAAGTAATAAAAGCCTACAAAAGAAATTTACAGAAACTTGTTACATTGAAAGACTTGTATATACTGAACTATTAACTAAGATGCAAGTCTATCCTGATGCCAAATCAACTGAACCAAATAAACAAAATAAAGCTCATGATGACCGCAATGAATTAACTCGAAAACAATATCAAAGTTGTTATACACCTAAATCTGATATTACAGTACATATTGAATATGATGATACAGTACCTGTTAAACTTATAATTAATAAACTCAAAGATGATAAAATAATATCAACCGAGACTTATGTTAAGACATATACACGACGTTTTGGAATTGGTATTCGCTATGATGTAATGATAGACTGTTTTAGAACATACAAAAATAATAATTACATCAAATTTCAAACATACTTCCGTGAATCAAATTGGATAAAGAACAAACCCAAACACATGCTAACATTGGCATTATCAGATGACCATCACAATTTACAAAAACTAACTTCAAATCTAACTACTTCTATTCAAACTAATAACACAATATAAAGCGTTTAACAATATATATTATAGTAGTAATTATAGTAAAAATAAGATGAAAGAATTAGATATTGAACCTATATGCATAGGTAAATTTCCGTTACCAGTAGTATTTGAAAGGGTGTTTAGTAATGATATGCTTACACTTATGCACGGTGACAGTGTAAAAATCACATCATGGGAAAATAATAAAAGAATAGTAAGATTCTCTGTTAATCTAGAAAATGTACCAATGGAAATTAAAAGGTTCTTTTGTGGTTCTAAACTAAGAGTAACAAGTCGTCAAATATTACATATAGAACCTAATCTGTATTCTGTTAAAAATAAAATTAAAATGCATTTTTTATTTAGCGAATTCTTCCATGTTAAACCAGAATTTTATTTAGAAAAGAAGTCAGATGGTGGTGTCTATTTTAGTGGTAAAATTTCACATTCTGCTGTACTTCCTCCACCTCTCAATTCAATTACTGAAACTTTCATGAAAGCTAGTAGTGAACGAGAAATTACAAAATACAAGGAAAATATATTACATGCGTTTATTTCTTAGACGCTGCTGTCCGTCCCGTCGCTCTTTTCTTTGGTGCTGCCGCCACTGCTGCCACACCCTCCATATTTCCATCTGCAGCAGCCGCAGCAGCATCTGTCGCTGCTCCCTTCGTCTTTTTATACCGAGGGTAATGGTCTCCATAAAATACTCGAGATGTCTTATTATCACTGCTACGTTGAATGTCAATACTGGTATCTACTACGTCTCTCACAATATCCATATGGGATACTATCATAATAGAGCCAAATCTCTGCAACAATATCTTGAAAATATCACGAATCTTATTAATATTTACCGAGTCAAATGAAGTAAAACCTTCATCAATAAACAGGATATCAACGCTTACTTTATTACCAATCCTCGTCAATGCCATACGCATCGCCAAGTTTACTATAAATTTCTGATAGCCGCTGATAGTATTCATTGAAGGCGTGTTCCCACGATCAGACAATGTGTATATAAACCCGTTACTATTAATTCCAATATTTACTTGAATACTGTCAATTTCACTCAAAAATCCATTCATTTCACTCTCAACCAGCGGCAATGCCTTATTTACGAAAATCCAATGACGGAATCCTTCAATATTCTTTTTAGGGTCACCAATAATACATTTCTGTATTTTCTGCAGTAATTCATATTTCGCCATCAAACTATTATACATATTCGTAATATCTCCCACACGAATATTGTGTTTCTCCGCATCTTCAATAGTCTTACCAAGTACTGCATACCTGTTCCTCATCTTCGCCAGTTTATCACTAATTTCATTATAATCAGCATTGACTCGTAAGTATTCTTTTTGTACTTTCACACTTCGCCAGTATGCCAAGTCATTCTTCGCTGCCTCAAGTTTCTCAATATCTTCCGCCTTACTTACACAATCATTTAATTCAGCTTCCTTCGCCCTTTTATCAAGAACCAGTTTTTTATAATCAAGTCTATGTTTTTTAATATTCCATTCCTTCCATTTATTAAGCATTGCTACATTATCATCAATATCATTTGATAGCTTATGGTATTCATCGTAGCTACGTAAGAAATTTGTCATGTTTATCAATAGTTCTTTGTTGTCCGCAAGTAAATTCGTATTCTTTTCCATAACATATTTGTAGCTTTCGTAGATATTCCACTCGTCTTTGACAATTTCACAATCGATTTTGGCAAGTTCTGCCGCATTTTCTTTCATTTGTTTCCATTCGAGTGCCGCTTGTTCCCAGGCTTTAACTTCTTCAGTCATAGTTTCATATGTTGATTCATAAAATTCTCTTTTACTGATAATACTCGGCAATTCATTAATTTCATCATAGAGATCTTTAAAATCAGGTTTAATCACGCAGCTACCACCATCACTCGTGATCGTGATAGTTTCAATGGCATTTACAGATTTCTTAAGTTTCGCCAATTCTTTACCAAGATCTTTATATTCATTTGAAATAATTGCCAGACGCTTACGACTACTGCGTTCATTACAGGCGTGACAATCTTTATTATAAGGTTCTTTCTCAATTTCTGCAATTTCCGCCGTAATTTCACCTTGACGATGCTGAATAGTATTTATCCTTTCAAATTTCTTCTCAATTTTAGACGTATATTCAATTAGTTCTTGCAGTCGTTTTTTGAGTCTTTCCGCATCACCAGATTCATCTGCATCACCTACTTGTTTTTTCCATTTTTCATATTTCGCTTCCCATGTTACCTTATTTTCTTTCAGACGACACGGTACAATACGATTTTGCATCAAGTCACTCTGACGCTGTTTCAGTTCATTGAGTTTATGAATAGCCCCCTCCAAATCTTTTGTAGCTATTCTTTCGTAGCTGCTCCCGCCGCTCCCACCGCTCCCGCCGCTCTTTGGTTTATTTACATGTAGCTTTTCAAAATAATGAATACGTTCTTGATATTTAAGAATATTCGCCTTAATATTCTCTATTTCATCACTTAGACCATCAGGATTTGCTAACCATCCAGCAAGTTGTTGACTTATCCATTCATTATAACGATCTTCCATTGCTTCAATAGCCTCAAGCGTCATTTTACACTTAGGTTCTTCACCAAGTTCATCACCATCACCATCATCGTCTTCATCTCCGCCACCACGAAGATCAATGTCTTCATCTTCAGCTTTATTTAACATAACTTCAATTGCGTCATTTATTTTATTGAGATCATTTACAATGAGTGTACGAGTTTGAATAATCTGTAAATATTCATCATCGGCAATATTGAATCCATCAACAATACTTGCCGCCCTTTCAATGCGTTTATCAAGAATTTTATCAACTACAGACAAGTCCTCGTTTTTAATCTCTTTATCCATCTTACCTTTCAAACCAATCAGTTCAATACGTTTCGCATCAAGTTCTTTCAAATTGTTTATGTAACCATCAATATCTTCTTTAAGTTTTTCGTATTGAGCAACTTGTTCTGCTGTAATAGTTACAGTAGTATGCTCATTCATACCAGATTTAAATGTTTTCAGCGCATCAGTAATATATTTATAACCTCGAATAGACTCGGCAATAATTTCACTATACGCTGAGATAGACTCCATATTCATCGCCTTTTCTAAAATTTCCCTTTGTACTTCATTTGTTTGCATAAAGAAGTTATTCGTATCAATTTGGCACATCATATTCGCCAATTCCATATTTTGCGATTTACCAAAGTGTTGTGTAATCCATTCATTGGCAACTGCCATTTCCGCAATAACAGTTTTATAACCATCGGCATCACCTGCACCACTCCCTCCTCCACCGCTCCCTCCTCCACCGCTCCCTCCCACTCCAACTATTTCAGATACAGTAATATCAAAGGTATTAATACGACTATCATCTTTAGATTGACAATTAAAACTGCGACTAATTTCATATGTTTTATCATCACATTCAAATGTCAAAGATATACCAGACCGTTCGTGGTGTGGTTTTTGGTCACTAATAATTTTAGATGACATAACTTTTCCCATATTTACTTGAGTACGCAATGAAGTAGGTTGTCCATAGATACATAGAGAGATGACATCAAGAAATGCCGATTTACCAGTTGCATTCAGACCATTAATCAAAGTAATTTTACTACGTAATTTAGTAAAATCTATACTGTTTCCTTTACCGTAACATAGAATATAGTCCCATTCCATATGTTTAAATCGAATTGTTGATGCTTTATTATGAACTATGCTGACTTGTTCATATTTATCAATCAGTTGTGTAATAGATTCATTGCGATTTTTAATTTTTGTCTTAATTTCATCAGGCATTTTATCGTCACATACAATACAAATTGTTGCCGACGGTTTTTCAAAGAAATCAGCTACATCAATGTCTGGATATATTTCATTTACATACCTCACCCAGTTTTCTTTATTATTCATGTCACAAATTGCATTCAAATTCGCCTCAAGTGTATTTGTCAGACCATTCTCATCTTCGCCTTCTCCACCATCTGCGCCAAATTCTTCAAAAATGGAAGAACCTACGCTAATAGTTGCTTGAATGTTTGTAGCTACAATTTTACGTTCATCTAGCAGTTTTTCCAAGTCTGTCTTATCTGTATTACTGCCTAGGAAACGAATCTTTGGATGTTTAGGAAATATTGGGTCGTTTACCGCGTCATTAAATTCTTTAATATTTTTAACACCGAAACGTACATACCATTTATCATCTTTCTTTTGCATAGTAATAAGACCATATTCATTCTTAATGTCACAAGTATTGCATTCCTTTTTCCTTACATTCCATACAAGATAGCCATGACCATTTGTTGACTCACCATTATCTTGTTGTATAAGAGAGCCGGGATATCCCCAAGTCATTTCACCAGTTTTATTAATTTGCTGACGATGACAATCACCGAATACACCAAAGTCATAACCGACAAACCATTCAATAGGATAGCCAGACTTTACGCCGGTGTTTTTAAATACACTTCCGTGGAACATGGCAACCTTTACGTCAATGACACCTGCCTCGCCATCTGCAGAGTCAAATGCGTCAGGATTAGGATAGTCAGGTAGGTCCTCTACACTTCCACTGCCACTCGTAGATTTCAATACATCACGAACGGCGACTATGCCAAATCCGATATTACCGTAGCGATATAACCCAGTCTCTTTAAGATAATAGAAACCAAACCGAGTCTTCGTTTCACTAAAAGCCGTTTGTAACATATCAATACTATCGACATCAGACGTATCTTGCTGGAGACTATCATGATTCCCGCTAATTACGATAACTGGTGCAATCATAAGCAATTTAATGATAAATCCGAGTAACATATTTGTACCTTCGACACCTACATACGTTTTATTGTGAAAAATATCACCAGACACAGCGATAATTGCGGCACTTTTCCTCACATATTCAAGATTTTTAATATCATTAATGAACTTTGCAAAGACACACCCATATTCAATAATACGTGCCTTTTCTCTATCACCCGCGCGAACATGTAAATCTGATATATGTATTATATGTGTAATCTGAGATCTATCATTTAAAACTTTTATTGTAGACGGCGATGTCATTTGGATACATATATTGTTTTAATGTTTATATATAACTCGGGCAAATTCATTTTTTTTCTTATTTTATATATAGTAAAAATGGCAAGTACAGGAATTGCAAAACTCGTAGAAACACATTTTAATGTAGTAAATAATAAAGAAGAAGAAGAATTTACACAAGAATTAACAGATTTTTGCAAAACACAACATGATATTAATATTCAACTATTAGGTTATTTAACACCTAACGCACAAAATTTAGCAAAATCACTATCTCCAAATGATTTATTTGAATTAATAAAAGAATATGATATATTGAATAAAATAGAATTATTACCAGATATAGATCGTTTTATAAATACTTTATCATCCTATAGTAAAGAAAATATGGAAGAGTATTTAAATAATTTAAGAGGAGATAAAAAAGATCTATTTAGAGATTTATTAAATATTATTGAAGTCTCTAAAGACTCTAAAAATGTAAAAATAACAAAAGAAATATTAATGAATACAATAAATGATTATTGTAGATTTAAAACTGAAGACATAGTTGGCGGGAAGAAAAAAAATAAAAAATATGGGGGTAATTTTAAAGATGTTACCGATGCTGTATTTGATTTTGCTGATAATTGGAATAGAATCTTTAGAAATAAAAAATCGGAACGATTCAGTATTAATAAATATGTAAAGAAAGAGATAGCAGATTTTAATAGTAATATTACTAAAAGGTCTCGTCCGGGGGATTATAATGTATTTAAGGATTTTTTCTTTAATGATGGTACTTTTGGAATACTACCAGGTACTGTTATTGCGGCTCTTGGTATTCTTACAGAAATAATAGCTATTGAATTAGGCACATTAGCTGATGTATTAGTAGAAGGTCTTAATATTGTTTTAGAAGGAATTGCAATTACAGGCGTAGGTGTTTATCAAGTAGCTAAAAAAGGTATTAATGCTGCATTAGGATTTGGTAGTTCAAAATCGAAAGGAGGTAATGCATATGAAGAAATTAAAAGTGGCGGTGCAATGAAGAAAAAAGCTACAAAAAATAAAAATTCCCTAGATAACTGCACTGTAGCTGAGTTAAAAGAAAAAGCCAATAAGCGCGGTGTTAATGTAAAAGGACTCAAAAAAGCAGAAATAATCGCTAAACTCCGTCGTTAATACATTAAAAATGAAAATTCATTTTTTCTTTACCAATATTAATAGTGAATGTCTACATCATCTCGAGGAGCAATCGGAAATAAACAAGATCAGGTAAGTACTGTCGCAAATCAAGATAATGTTTTTGGCGTTAAATCATTTGATAGTGTATCTGCAATTGCTGGTCTTTATCTCTGGTTACTTTTCGGTTTCTTTACTAGTCTTCTCGGATGTGACTTACAACGCATTATGACACAAAATATATACGTAAAACATCTCATGGCATTAACGGCATTTTTCTTCTTAATGTCTGTCGTTGATACTGATAATCAAATCAGTTTAGGTATGACCTGGCTCAAGACATTTGTCGTATATATATTATTCATGATATCTATTAAGAGTAAAATACTTGCATCTGGTCTATTTATTGCCCTTTTACTTGTAGATCAAAGTATTAAAGTCCATATGGCATATTTAGAACGCACAAAAGCACCACAATCAGATATAGCTAAATACAATAAGGTACGTTTCGGTATACTTATTTCGCTTATAGTTGTCGCGTTTGTAGGATTTATAGCATATTTCATTAAACAATACTCAGACCATGCCGAAGACTTTTCATTCTTAATATTCTTTTTTGGTTCAAATAAATGTGAAGGTGTATAAAAATAAAGCCGTTACCATTCCGTGTCTTTAAGACCCTAAAAGTATTTAAGGAATTGCCACTTGTATATTTTGTGAGGGCAATTCGCCCTCATATTTTCGCTTCCATAACTCAGTTGGTTAGAGTGCGACCCTTATGGATTTACAGCGTGGTCGAAGTCGTGAGTTCGACCCTCACTGGGAGCAACATTATTTTTATCTAAATAAAGAAACAGTAATTCTTTATTTACTTTCTTATAATAGAGTTAACTAGAGATGGTAAAAGAGTGTCCACCAGGTAAAATATTGAATCCGGCAACAAATCGTTGTGTAAGTATTGATGGAAAGATTGGTAAAGAATTACTTAAAGCTCAAGCTAAACCAGCATCATCGTCTTCTAAGTCAACTACTTCAAAATCCTCTTCTAAATCATCTTCATCAAAATCGTCTTCATCGCCTACGCCACCACCACCGCCCAAGAAAGAAACACGTTGGGTAAACGATGAATTATATAAAGAAGCCAGAATATGGGTTCGTGCACCGTGGCGTGACATGGAAGACCATGCATTACAATGCGGGGCAGAAAACCCACAATGGATAGAACTCTATACAAAATACGCACCAGCTTTAGAAACTGTTTTCAAAGTTCGCGGTAAATATTGTGCACTTGATGCATATAGCTTACGTTTGAATACAGATTCAACCACTCCATTATATTATTTTAAAGACGCTAAACCAGAAGATTATACAGATATTGATACAAATAAATTTACCGAAAGACTTGAATTCATATATAAAAATCTTGAGACTATGAATCGTATTGAACTTGCCATTATGATATCAAATTGTGTCATAGCATACTTCTCATGGGGTAAATCTAGACAAATAAGTGATCTATGCTTTGAACTTCTAAAAAAATATTATCATAAAGATACACCAAAAATACCTTATTATAAGACACTAAGCTGGAAAGTTATAAATTACGAACATGGACAAGATACAGGTAGGACATTTTTCGACCAACTCAGAGGAAAATGGAAAGAAATTGGCAATAATATGGAGAAATATCCATTTAATCAGGCACTTTTGAAAAAATAGAATCGTGGGCAATTTTTGAAAATAGATACTTATGATGAATAACACATTCTCGATAAAAATCTACCGCCGGTACATTGAGTTTCTTGTGCAATTTTTTACAGACTTTATAAAATGTATCGAGATTAATACATGCTATCTCTTGTAATGTTGCATAAGTATATTTACCCACACCAAAACAGCCAAAATGCATAGAAACCAACTTATCAACACGTATACAATCGTTTTCTAACTTTTTCTGCCAATTTTCTGTTATATATTCCGTGTCTTCTTTTATTATTTTTTTCCAATATTTATAATTTATACAATTCTTTCGAATATAGCTATCATAATTCTTCAGTTTTCCTGCGAGTTTTTTATTATATTTCATTCCAGTGTATAGCTTAAGCTTATACTACCTAAACAATTTAATCTTTATACAGTAACAAAAAATGTATTATACAACAACTCGATTAATATACAATACACACAACACGCAAATACATAATACAACCCACACAACCCGGCACACCTAAGCCATCATCATAATCTTAAACTTCATGTAGTTAGTAAAAGTCTTACAAATCTTGTTATTACAAGAATTATTACAATGCATAATATGATTCATAAGATTGAAACAATATATAGGACTCTTACAAATAGTGTTCAACAGACATATGTCACATTGTGTAATATTACAATTCTTAGAATGCTCACAGAACATTGTAAAACGTTCTTGTATAATCTTAGCTATTAGAGATGTGTCTTCATTGTTATCAAGCATGAATATAATTTGATTACCAAGAGCTATAGAAAATTCGTAATTATTCATGGAAAAATTCGTATGGACAATATTTGCCCCTTCATCTATGATTTTGAGATGAGCAGGTAGTTTAATAATTACGTTATGTTTCTTATTTGATTCATCTTTAGGTGATTGATTCAAGTCAACCAGATTTTCATAAGAACGTTTCTTATTTGGTAGAACATCAGAAAAGGCACTGTTCTCTTTCTTAGGACCATATCCTAGATTATTTGCATCTTTCACATCATTAGATGCAAGTTTCATAAGAGCCGCTGCAGCGCTACGAGCCGTCATCTTATAATCATACTTACAAAGATGATTATGACAAAAATCAAATTTTTAGAAATTTATAATTATCAAATAAATTTTTACTTTATATACGATGAATGAGGGCAAAATGTTTTCATACATAGTTGTCGTGGATTCGTTTCACCAATATCAATCTTACATATAACACACCTATTTTTGGGAGCATAAGTAATGTGCTTTAGAACAATTTTTTCAATATCTTCACGAGTAAATGGTTGACTAATATCAAATACCTTCAATTCATTACACAACGCCTGAATATTCACATAGTAGTCAACATTATCTAGTATGTCAGTTACAAATTGGTTGAAAGCTGGATCATCCAAACTGTTCATTTTTATTGTTTGAAATGTAGCTACAAACAAAATCAATTTTTCCATAAAATCTAAATTAATCTTCGAC